>Ga0209676_1000445_pt1 | contig 70521 bp, 66 predicted proteins | sample AraplaCvi_mLB_r2_FD_184282 | JGI IMG/M metagenome (GOLD analysis project Ga0209676, IMG submission 184282) | Arabidopsis root microbial communities from North Carolina, USA - plate scrape MF_Cvi_mLB_r2 (SPAdes) (version 2) | ecosystem: Host-associated > Plants > Roots > Endosphere | place: USA...
CAGGTTGGTCTGTTCGGCGATGGAGCGGATCACGTCCAGCACACCACCGATGCGCGTGCTGTGCCCGGCCAGGTCGCGAATCACCTGCACCGCCTGGTCGATGGTCAGCGACAGCCGGTCGATCTGCGCCAGGCTGCCGTGAATGGCCTCCTGACCGTGTGCCACCTGCTGTTGCGCGGTGCGCATTTCCCCGGCGGCCTGCTCGGCGGTCTTGGCCACGTCCTGCACGGCGTAGGTCACTTCGTTGACCGCGGTGGCCACCTGGTCCATCTGCATCGATTGCTGGGCGCTGTGCTGTTGCGCGGCACCGGCATTGTCGCCGACATGCCCGGCGGACTCGGCCAGGGCGTGGGCCGCGCCTTGCAACTGGCCGATCACGCCTTGCAGCTTGCCGTTGAAGCGGTTGAAATGTTCGCCCAGGTGGGTGATTTCGTCACGGCCGTGGGTGTCCAGGCGCCGGGTCAGATCGCTTTCGCCGCTGGCGATGTTGCCCATGGCTTGCACCGCTTCCTGCAACGGGCGGGCGATGCTGCGGGCAATCAGCATGACCACCAGCGCCATCAGCAGGGCAATGGCCACGCCCACCAGCGAGGCGTCGCGCAACTGGCGGGCGAATTCGGCCTGCACGTCGTCGACGTACACGCCGGAGCCAATGATCCAGCCCCACGGCTTGAACAGCTGGATGTAGGAAGTCTTGGCCACCGGCTCGCTGGCACCGGGCTTGGGCCAGCGGTAGTTGACCGGCCCGGCATCCTGCTGTCGGGCCAGGGCGACCATCTCGTTGAACACGGCAAAGCCGTCGGGGTCGCGGATGGCCGACAGGTCCTGGCCATCGAGCTTGGGGTTGGCCGGATGCATGATCATCTTCGGCCCCAGGTCGTTGATCCAGAAGTAGTCGTCGTGGTCGTAGCGCAGCGCGCGTACCACTTGCAGCGCCTGTTGCTGGGCGGCTTCGCGGCTGAGCGTGCCGGCTGCCTCCAGGCCTTGGTAATAGGCCAGCACACCGGCTGCGGTCTGCACCACGTGGCGGGTCTTTTCGGCTTTGGCCTGGTACAGGTCACCGTGGATCTGGCGCAGCATCAGCAGGCCCAAGACCACCAGCATGGCCACCGCCACCAAAAGGATCAACCACAGACGGCGGCTGATAGACATCGATCTCAGGGTTTTCATACCACAGCTCCCGCATTGTTCTTTTTATTTAGGCGCATCCAAGCATGCTTTGCGCCAGGCCCCCACTCGACTAATGGCTAAGTGCTATACATCCAATAGTCTGCAGCAGGTTGTACAAGGCGTTTGCAAAGGTGCTCTGCTAGGATTTCGGCCGCGCAAGATGAAACCTTTAGGCAGCGTGAACTTTTCTACTGGCATTGCGCCCAACAGTCGCTGTAAAACAGCCGGGCCGCGCGCGGCAATCTCAAGTAAATCAAGAACAAGGGGCCTGCAACGAGCAGCGCTCCATCGGGGGAACGATGGATTTTTGGACTGCCTTCCAGGCAATCATCTTAGGCGTGGTCGAAGGGCTGACGGAGTTTCTGCCGATCTCCAGTACCGGCCACCAGATCATCGTCGCCGACCTGATCGGTTTTGGTGGCGAACGGGCCATGGCTTTCAACATCATCATTCAGCTGGCGGCGATCCTGGCGGTGGTGTGGGAGTTTCGCGGCAAGATCTTCGACGTGGTCTTCGGCCTGACCAGCCAGCCCACGGCGCGGCGTTTCACCGGTAACCTGTTGCTGGCGTTCCTGCCGGCCGTGGTGCTGGGCGTGTTGTTCGCCGACCTGATCCACGAGTACCTTTTCAACCCTGTCACTGTGGCGGCTGCACTGGTGGTGGGCGGGGTGATCATGCTCTGGGCCGAGCGCCGCGAGCACCGCGTGGAGGTGGACCATGTCGACGACATGCGCTGGAGCCATGCGCTGAAGATCGGCTTCATCCAGTGCCTGGCGATGATCCCGGGCACTTCGCGTTCCGGTTCGACCATTATCGGCGGCCTGCTGTTCGGCCTGTCGCGCAAGGCGGCGACCGAATTCTCGTTTTTCCTGGCGATGCCGACCATGGTCGGTGCGGCGGTGTATTCGGGCTACAAGTACCGCGACCTGTTCCAGCCCGGCGACCTGCCGGTATTTGCCATTGGCTTCGTGACCTCGTTCATCTTTGCCATGATCGCCGTGCGTGGCTTGCTCAAGTTCATTGCCAATCACAGCTACGCGGCGTTCGCCTGGTATCGCATTGTCTTTGGCCTGCTGATCCTGGCGACCTGGCAGTTCGGCTGGGTTGACTGGGCGACGGCGCATGGCTGAGGCGGCTCGGGGGCAAAGGGGGGAGGGCGTACGTAATGTGCGCCTGAAGCTGCTGATGTTGGGCCTGCTGTGCCTGCTGCCGGGCCTGGGCGCGGCGCGCATGGCCTGGCTCGACCACGCCTGGTGGCCGCTGGCGCTGTACCCGGCCATGAGCCTGATCAGCCTGTTGCTGTATTGGCAGGATAAACAGCAGGCGCGTACCCAGGCCTGGCGTACACCCGAGAAGGTGCTGCATGCCAGTGAGCTGCTCGGCGGCTGGCCGGGGGCGCTGCTGGCGCAGCAGCTGTATCGGCACAAGACGCGCAAGGTGTCGTACCAACTGGTGTTCTGGGGGATTGTGCTGGTGCACCAGGTGTTCTGGGCGGACTGGCTGTTTCTTGGGGGGGCGCTATCTGGTTTTTGATTGATAGGTGGCTGTGCCGGCCTCTTCGCGGGCTTGCCCGCTCCCACAGGTACTACACAAGTCTTGAGGCCAGTAAAAACCCTGTGGGAGCGGGCAAGCCCGCGAAGCGGCCGGCACCGGATACCTAGATCACCAACCCCACCTGCAACCGCTTCGGCAATCGCCGCACCACCAGCTGGTGCGAGCGCTGCAACAGATCACACAGCTCGACACGCCCCATGGGGTAGGGAGATGCCATGCTGATCCATCGCGCCCGTGCCAGGTACGGCGCAGGCCGCACCCCCGGGCGGTCGCAATAGCCGAGATACAGTTCGTCCGCCACCTTGAACGACAACCCCGCACCTGCCAGGTCGAGCACCGCGAACATCTTGTTGCCTGCCACCGAGAACACCCGGATGCCGCCCCATTTGTAGTCCTCCCGCGCACCCGGCAGGCCAAGGCAGAACGCTGCCACCTGGGCTTCGCTCATGGTCAGCTCAGACATACTTTTCTCCACAGGCCTCGAACGACGCCGCCAAGTGGTCGATCCACACCCGTACCGCAGGTAGCAAGCCGCGCCGATGCGGATACACCGCCTGCAGGTAGCCACCCGGCAGCGACCAGTCCGGCAGCAGGCGCACCAGTTCGCCGCGCTCCAGTTCTTCTTCACAGAACATGCTGGGCAGTGCGGTAAACCCGAGGCCTGCCCGTACAGCAGCATTACGTACTACGAAATCATCGATGGCAAGCCGCGGTTCCAGCGCGATTTCCTGCTGTTTGCCGTGGGGGCCGAACAGGCGGAAGTGTACCAGCCGGTCCGCCTCGGCGGCGCCCAGCACCGGCAAGGAGGCCAGTTCGCCCGGTTCGCGGATGTGATCGGCGAAACCGGGCGCGGCAACCAGTTGCATCTGCGCCTGACGCAGGCGGCGGGTGACCAGGGCCGGGTCTTCATCGCCCAGGTCGCGCACGCGCAAGGCCACATCGATGCCTTCGGAAATCAGGTCGACCCGGCGGTTGAGTAGCACCATGTCCAGTTGCACCTGCGGGTACTGCGCGAGAAAACGGCTGATCACGTCCGGCAGGAAGGCGTGGGCCAGTGCCACCGGGCAGGACACCCGCAGTCGCCCGCGCGGTTCGCTGCTCATGCTGGCCACCGCTTCATCGGCGGCTTCGGCTTCCAGCAGCATGGCCTGGCAGTGGTGCAGGTAGCGCTCGCCCACTGCGGTGAGCTTCAGTTGCCGGGTGGTGCGTTGCAGCAGGCGTGTGCCCAGGCGTTCTTCAAGCTCGGCGATGCGCCGCGACAGGCGCGACTTGGGGATGCCCAGCTGGCGGCCGGCAGCGGCGAAACCGCCCGCTTCGACCACGCGGGCAAAGTAGAAGAGGTCGTTGAGGTCTTGCATGGGAATGTCTCATTGTTCCACCTGTAGGACAAACTAACGCATTTTTGCCGTCTTATCAGCCATTGGTGAGGCCGGTAGGATTCTCCCCATCGTGATCGCCCACGTCGCGGTCTTCATTCACAGGAGAGTCCCATGAAACTGTTGCATATCGATTCGAGCATCCTGGGCGACAATTCCGCCTCCCGCCAACTGAGCCGCGAAGTGGTCGAAGCCTGGAAAGCCGCCGACCCGAGCGTGGAAGTGGTGTACCGCGACCTGGCCGCTGACGCCATCGCCCACTTCTCTGCGGCTACCCTGGTGGCGGCTGGCACCCCGAAAGACATGCGCGATGCCGCTCAGGCCTTTGAAGCCAGGCTGAGCGCGGAAACCCTGGAAGAGTTCCTGGCCGCCGATGCCGTGGTGATCGGTGCGCCGATGTACAACTTCACCGTGCCGACTCAGCTCAAGGCCTGGATCGACCGCGTTGCTGTCGCCGGCAAGACTTTCCGCTACACCGAAGCCGGCCCGGAAGGGCTGTGCGGCAACAAGAAGGTCGTGCTGGTGTCGACTGCCGGTGGCCTGCACGCTGGCCAGCCGACTGGCGCCGGGCATGAGGACTTCCTCAAGGTGTTCCTCGGCTTCATCGGCGTCACCGACCTGGAAATCGTCCGCGCCCATGGCCTGGCCTACGGCCCAGAGCACCGCAGCCAGGCGATCGATGCTGCCCAGGCGCAGATTGCCAACGAGCTGTTCGCTGCTGCCTGATCCCGCTGTTTTGCGCAAGCGTCGCCCGCATGCTTCAGAATGTAGGCGGCGTGATCACCCAGATCACCACGGCATCCACCTCGCCTGGGTTGCCATAGCGGTGCGGTTCCTGGCTCGAGAAGCTGAAACTGTCCCCTTCGCCCAGCTGGAAATGCCGCTCGCCCACCCACAGCTCGAAGCTGCCGCTGAGGATGTAGCCGGCCTCTTCACCGTCATGGCTATAGCTCTGCTGGCTGTAGCTACCCGGAGGGAAGCGCGAATGCAGGATTTCCAGCTGGCGGTTGGGCTGGGGCGTGAGCAGTTGATCGACGATGCCATCTTCGTAGTGCACGCTCAGGCGGCTGTTGCGCCGTACCACATAGCCCTGGTCCTCGGGGGCAGTGGTGGCTTCACTGGCGAAGAACCACTGGATGGTCACCCCCAGGCTGCGGGCGATGTTGAATAGCGCCGGGATCGACGGATAGGAGAGGTTGCGCTCCAGCTGGCTGATGTAGCCAGCGGTCAGTTCACTGTGTGTAGCCAGCTCCGCCAGGGTCATGCCACGGCGCTTGCGCAGTCCGCGAATGCGGCTGCCGAGAAACTGCGGCGCGGCGCCCCCGGCTTCGCTGGCGGGGGGCAGGGGGAGTTGGCTCATGCACGTCGGTCCATCGTAAAAGCCGCAGTATGTACAGCCTCAGAGTGCCCAGGCAACCGTCAGGCCATCATGGATCGCTTCTTCGGCGGTACGTGGCGCCAGGCAATCGCCAACGCGGTGCACCTCCACCAGGCCGGCCAGCTCGGTGGCCAGGCGGTCTTCCGGTTGATGGCCCAGGCACAGCACCAGGGTGTCGATGCCTTCGAAGATCATCGGTTCGCCGCTGGCGGTGTGCTGCAGGTACACCGTGTTGTCGTCGCAGCCGTACAGACGGGCGTACGGCGTGATGGGGATACCCAGGCGATGCAGCTCGCCGGCCAGTTGGTCGCGCACGTACAGCGGCAGGCTTTCGCCGCAGTGGGTGCCATTGACCGCCAGCTGTACCTGGTGGCCCTCGCGCACCAGGCGTTCGGCGATACCAGGGCCGATCCAGTCGCAACGCCAGTCGATCACCAGCACTGAACGCCCCGGCTTTGCCTCGTTGCGCAGTATCTGCCAGGCATCCACCACCTGTAGCTCACCGGTGCGCTCGAAGGCTGGCCAGTAGGGGGTGGCACCGGTGGCGGCGATCACCAGGTCGGGGCGTTCTCGCTCGACCAGTGCGCGATCGACCCGGGTGTTGCGCACCACTTCCACACCCGCCAGGGCCAGCTCCCGTTGCAGGTTGGTGCTGGCGCCACCGAACTCGCTGCGCCGAGGCAGCAACTGGGCCAGCAGCACCTGCCCGCCGAGCTGCGGGCCTGCCTCGTACAGCGTGACCTGGTGCCCGCGCGCCGCGGCCACGGCGGCGGCTTTCATGCCGGCGGGCCCGCCACCGGCCACGAGGATGCGTTTGGGGCGGGTGGTGGGTGTCAGTTGCCCGTACTGCAATTCGCGGCCGGTTTCCGGCCGCTGGATGCAGGAAATGGGCAGGCCACGGTGGAAGTGGCCGATGCAGGCCTGGTTGCAGGCAATACAGGCGCGTACGTCCTCGACCTGGCCATGCTCGGTCTTGTTCGGCATCTGCGGGTCGCAGATAAGCGCGCGGGTCATGCCGCAGACATCGGCCTGGCCACGGGCGAGGATCAGTTCGGCTTCCTGTGGCTGGTTGATGCGCCCGGTGACGAACAGCGGGATGCCCAGGCGTTGCTTGAAGGTACCGGCCTCCCGGGCCAGGTATGCTGGCTCGATGGCCATCGGTGGCACGATATGCACGGCACCACCGAGGGACGCCGACGTGCCGGCAACAATGTGCAGGTAATCGAGCTGGCCCTGCAAGGCAACCGCGGCGGCCAGTGACTCGTCCTCGCTCAGCCCCTGGCTGTCACGCTCGTCGGCACTGATGCGCAGGCCGATGATGAACTGTTCGTCGGTGGCCGCGCGTACGGCGGCCAGCACTTCGCGCAGGAACCGCAGGCGCTGTTCCAGTTCACCGTTGTAGCCATCTGTGCGCTGGTTTACCCGTGGGTTGAGGAACTGTGCGGGCAGGTAGCCGTGGCTGGCCACCACTTCAACGCCATCCAGCCCGGCCTGGTGCAGGCGACGTGCAGCGCTGGCATAACCCTGGACGATCTCGTCGATCATCGCCTGGTCCAGTGCACGCGGCATCACCCGGAAGCGTTCATTCGGCACCGCGGACGCCGAGTAGGCCACCGCCAGCAAGCCGTCCGCCGATTCCATGATCTCCCGCCCGGGGTGGAACAGCTGTGACAGCACCACGGTGCCGTGCTCATGGCAGGCCTCGGCCAGCTGGCGGTAGCCGTCGATGCAGGCGTCGTCGGTGGCCATCAGCACATGCGAGGTGTAGCGGGCGCTGTCATGAACGCCGGCCACCTGCAGCACGATCAGGCCGACACCACCGGCAGCGCGGGCGCGCTGGTAGGCGATGAGCTTGTCGTTGACCAGGTTATCGGTGGGCAGGCAGGTGTCGTGGCCGGTCGACATGATGCGGTTTTTCAAGCGTTTGCCGCGGATCTGCAAGGCGTCGAACAGGTGAGGGAAGGCGGTCTGCATACAGGCGGCTCCGGTGCGCTGTCGTTCTTGTTTTCCCTATAAAAATGCAGCCACAGTAAAAAATCAAACAAATTATTTACTGTGCGCGACCAGGCTTTCTCGTCTTGCACCGCATTCGCGGCGCAAGGGCGAGACGTTTCTACGTTGGTTGGGGAGGCTTCAGCGTGCGTCAGGCACGATCAGTGCCGTCGGGGCCTGTTGCGCCCGCCGCCGTGCCACCCAGTAGTACAGCACGCTCGGCACGATCAGGCCGATCAGCCACGAAATATCCACACCGCCCAGGTGCGCGACCAGCGGCCCGGTGTACAGCTTGGTGTCGATGAATGGCATTTGAATCAACACGCCCAAGGTGTAGACGACGATCCCTGGCCAGTTCCAGCGGCCGTATCGGCCTTGCGGGTCGGCGAGGGCAGGGATGTCGTAACGCTCCTTGGTGATGAAGTAGTAATCGACCAGGTTGACCGCGCTCCATGGCACGAAGAACGTCAGCAGGAACAGGATGAACGACTTGAACGCACTGAGAAACGAATGCTGGCCGAGCAAGGCTACCAGGGTGGCGGCGCCGACGATGAGCAGTACGAACAGCAGGCGCTGCGCACGGCTGATTGCCAAGTGGCCACGGAAGCCGCTGATGATGGTCGCGATGCACATGAAGCTGCCATAAGAGTTCAGCGTCGAGATGGTCACCTTGCCGAAGGCGATGCAGAAATACAGCAGCGCGGCAGTGCTACCGGCCCCGCCCAGGCCGACGATGTAGGCTACTTCGCGACCGGAGAACTGGGCGCCGGCGATGGCGGCGGCGAACACGCCGAGGATCATTGAGGCCTGGGCGCCGAGCACCGAGCCCAGGCCCACGGCGAGGAAGGTTTTGACTGGCGATGTACTGCTTGGCAGATAGCGCGAATAGTCGGCCACATAAGGGCCGAAGGCGATCTGCCAGGACGCAGCCAGTGATACTGCGAGCAGGAACGATGCCCAACTGAAGTGGCGATTGTCGAGTAACTGCCCGATGTCGGCCAGCAGCATGATGCGACTGAACAGGTAGACGAAGGCAATGATACCCAACACGCTGGCAATTCGACCGATCCAGTGGATCACCCGGTATCCGGCCAGGGTGGCGAGCACGATTATGCTGGCGAATACCAGGATGCCGGTGCTGTCGCTGACGTCGAGCAATTGGCCGATCGCCTGCCCGGAGAGCACCGTGCCCGTGGCGGTAAAGCCCAGGTACATCAGGCACACCAGCACCATCGGGATGGCCGCGCCATAGACCCCGAACTGTACGCGGCTGGAAATCATCTGCGGCAGCCCCAGACGAGGGCCCTGCGCGGCATGCAGGGCCATGACCGCGCCGCCGATCAGTTGACCGAGCAGCAGGCCGATCAGCGACCAGAACACGTCGCCACCGAGCACCACGGCCAGGGCGCCGGTGACGATCGCCGTGATCTGCAGGTTGGCTCCGAGCCACAGGGTGAACTGACTGTACACGCGGCCATGGCGTTCAGCCTCGGGTATGTAGTCGATCGAGCGCCGCTCGAGTACGGGTTTACTGGACATTCAGGGGCTCCGCTTCATTGTTCTTGTGTAAGCGAGTAGTCATCGGCGGGACGCGAGGCGGATGAGCTGACGATCATGTGAGCATGTATATACAAGTATGGTCAAGAGCGCCTTGCGAATGAAACAGTGGCGCTGTTGCACAATGATGGGCTGCAACTGTACTGGTCCCGGTTCGCCGAATAACCTTATGCTGTAACGAAATATGTCTGAAACGCCTGAAGAAGGAAGCCGCAATGCCACTCAAGGACCTGCTCATCGCCCTGGTGGTGATTGTCGCCTGGGGAGTCAACTTCGTGGTCATCAAGGTTGGCCTCGATGGCTTGCCGCCGATGTTGCTGGGGGCATTGCGTTTCCTGTTGGTGGCGTTTCCGGCGATCCTGCTGGTCAAGCGGCCCAAGCTACCCTGGCGCTGGCTGATCGCCTACGGTGCGACCATTTCGTTGGGGCAGTTCGCGTTCCTGTTCCAGGCCATGTACAGCGGCATGCCACCAGGGCTGGCCTCGCTGATTCTGCAGTCCCAGGCGTTCTTCACCCTCGGCTTCGCCGCGCTGTTTCTCGGTGAGCGGCTGCGCCTGGCCAGCGTGCTGGGGCTGCTGGTGGCAGCCAGCGGCCTGGCGCTTATCGGCAGCGAAGATGGTGGCCATGTCCCGATGCTGGCGTTGGTACTCACCCTGTGCGGTGGCGCCATGTGGGGCTTGGGCAACATCATTACGCGGCGCTTTGGCTCGGTTGACCTGGTGGCGCTGGTGATTTGGGGCGGGTTGATCCCGCCACTGCCGTTCCTGGCACTCTCCTGGTGGCTGGAGGGGCCGGAGCGCATTGGCCATGCGCTGGCCAATATCGGCTGGAGTTCGGTACTGGCCCTGGTTTACCTGGCGTTTGTCGCCACCATGCTCGGCTACAGCCTGTGGAGCAAACTGCTGTCGCGCCACCCGGCGGGCAAGGTAGCGCCGTTCTCGTTGCTGGTGCCAGTGATTGGCCTGAGCTCGTCGGCGTTGTTGCTGGGTGAGCGTTTGACCGCGACCCAGGGTTGGGGCGCCTTGCTGGTGATGGCCGGGTTGCTGGTGAACGTGTTCGGCGCCCGCATTGGCCAACGGCTGCGCGCGGTCAGCGCGTAGTCGCACCCCCTCAAGCCTGCGCGGTCCCTGTGGGAGATCGCCCAGCCCTTTGGGCTGCGCTGTCACGCAGAGAACTGAGTTCACAAGCAATCCGCGCACCTGTGGGAGCGGGCGTGCCCGCGAAGAATCCAACACGGTGCCTGGCACCGGCTACGCCGGTGTTCGCGGGCATGCCCGCTCCCACAATGACGGCATATCTGCCAGGGGAATTTCGCTCTGTTAGAATCGGCCTCTTTTGCCAGGCCAACGGAGCACACCCCATGATCATTTCCACCACCAGCCAGCTCGAAGGCCGCCCGATTGCCGAATACCTGGGCGTAGTCAGCTCCGAATCGGTGCAGGGCATCAACTTCGTGCGCGATTTCTTCGCACGTTTTCGCGACTTCTTCGGTGGCCGCTCGCAAACCCTGGAAAGCGCACTGCGCGAGGCACGGGAACAGGCCACCGAAGAACTGAAGGCGCGGGCACGCCAGTTGCAAGCCGATGCGGTAGTGGGTGTGGATTTCGAGATCAGCATGCCGTCGGTACAGGGCGGCATGGTCGTGGTATTTGCTACCGGCACGGCGGTGCGCCTGAAATAGAGCGGTCTGCCGCTGGTCGGGTCCAGGGCTTTAGCCCAAGCGGTCCGCAAATGACCAGCTAGTCTCACTTTCACAGGTCGCGTTTGGTTGAGCAACTGTTCTGGTTGCCGACGCGTCCGCCACTGGAGGGAGACAGGGCATGAGCGAATCCTTTTTCGAAGACCTGAACGACGTGTTCCCGATCAACAGCCAGGTGCGTTGCGGCCAGGCGGCATTTCGCCTGGGCTTCGCCCACATGACGCTGGATGATTCCGAACAGCTCCAGCCTGCACATCTGCAGCGCAGCAAAAAAGGCCGCTTCATGCCGCGGGTTCCGCTGAAGAAGTGATCCCGCTCCAGAACAACCCCGCCGAGTGGCGGGGTTTTTATTGCCTTTTCTTGATCCGCCTCATGGAATCGCCGGGTAGCGCTCGCAGGATGGCCAAGGCTGTGGTTTTCTTGCGCGGCATTTCAGCAACGGAGGATTGAATGCTCATGCGAGTCAGGGAAGAGACCTATTGGCAGTGGGCCGACGCCCAGCTACACAGCCGCTGCCATGATGAAGCACTCAGTGACGGCACCACGCTGGACGTGCAGGTGCGTTTGTCGCGCCTGGGGGCGACCCAACTGTTTCTGGGGCTCTATGCCAGTGATGGGCGAGCATTGCTGGAGGAGTATTACCCTGCACGACCAGGCGAGACCATGACCCGTGCTCTGGTGTGGGGCGTTGACCGCGCCCGGGCGATGGCAACCGGTGCCCTGCCGCTGCCGGAACCCCGCAGCCAGCGGCGCCAGGCATGAAAAAGCCCGGCCTGTGGGGCCGGGCTCAGGTAAGGCTGGGAACCCTCAGTTAAGCGGTTCGATCACCTTGACTGCCTGCTGCTCACGGGCAGCGGGCCATTCTTGTTGCAGGGTCTGCAGGACGCGACCAACGAACTCGGTGTCGGCGGCGGCCTTCTTGCCGACGTAGCCTTGGCCACGGCGGTAGACCTTGAAGCGGGCACGCATGCTGGGCAGGTGCTCTTCGAATTCATCTTCGACGGTGTTCGGTGGCAGGCGGTCGAGGCGCACTTCACCGGTCTGGCTGACCCACAGCAGATGGTCGTCAAGGCTGTCCTTGCGTACGGCGAACAGCTGGGCCAATTGGTCGATAGTCGGATTGTTGTTCAGGTTCATCATAAAGCCCCCATTACCCAGTCGTAGGTGATTTTTCACAGTTGGCGCTACCACGGTGTAGCGCACTACCAAGGCTGCTACAGCAGCATCGCAACAGGGGCTTTCTCACGCTGCCTTTTGGACAGTTTCCCTCTCCACGGACGGCCTGCGTTACCGCGCAGGCCGTCTGGAACACCCTTGCCACCGCTCCCGATCGGGGAGACGGCTTCATCATGCCCAAGGGCGATGAACGGCGTCAACCATTTTGTAGTGAATATTTTTCCTCACTACATAGTGTCGTTTTGTTCGACAATCGCTGCCCCACTACAGCCCGGACAGAATGTCGAAGGCAGCGCGCACCCGGGCTTCGTTCGGGTAGTTTCGGTTGGCCAGCAACACCACGGCCAGCTGTTCGGCGGGTACGAAGGCGGCGTAGGCGCCAAAACCATTGGTCGAACCAGTCTTGTTGTACCAGGCTGCCGGCAGCGGTGGCAGGGCGGGTTGCAAGCGCGTGGTGGCCTGCGGTTCACGGATGAGCTGCGGGCCGTTGCCCTCGACCAGCGTGCTCAGCATGACCGGGTAGGGGTAGCGCTCCCAGCCCAGCCCCTGGGTCATGGCGCCGACCTGGAAGTAGCCCTGCCGGGTAATGACCGTGGCTTGCGCCAGCGCCGGTGGCAGGCCCTCTGGCTGCATGTACAGGCGCACATAGCGCAGCAGGTCGCTGGCGCTGGTCTTGATACCGTAGGCTTCGTCGGCGTAGGGGCCCGGGCCGACACGCACCGGTTTGTCGGCACTGTCGTAGCCTTGGGCGTACAGCCCCTGGGCGCTGGCCGGGACCTGCAGATAGGTGTTTTCCAGGCCCATCGGTTTCAGCAGGCTCTCGCTCATCAGCGTGGCAAACGCCTGGTGCTGCGCGCGCGCGGCCAGGTCACCGAACAAGCCCAGGCTGGGGTTCGAATAGCAGCGCTGTGTGCCAGGTTTGGCGCGCGGTTGCCAATGACGGAAGAAATCGACCACCTGCTGCGGGGTCTGCACCGCGTCGGGGAACTGCAACGGCAGGCAGTCGGCACTGTAGGCGCCCAGTTCCAGCACGCTCGCGTCGCCGATGGGGGCGCCGGCGAGGGCCGGGTGATAGCGCTTGGCCGGGGCATCGAGGTCCAGCTTGCCTTCGGCACTGGCCAGTGCGGCCAGTGTGGCGGTATAGGTCTTGCTCAACGAACCGATCTCGAACAGCGTGTCGCGGCTGACCGGCACATTGTCGGCCTTGCTGGCCACGCCATAGCTGAAGTAGTGCGCATGGTCGCGCGCATAGATCGCCACGGCCATGCCGGTAATGCCCTGCTCCTGCATCAGCGGGCGGATGATCTGGTCTACCTTGGCCTGCAACTGGTCGTCGGCGTTTGCGGCACTGTGGCCCAGGGTGAGGGTGATGGCAGCTGCAAGTGCAGCCAGGCGAGAGAGAAGCATGGGCGGGTCCTTTGCTGGAGCGTGTCCGTTGAGCGATACCGGTGGGGGTTCCGGCGTTAGCGGCGAAAAGCCGAAGACCTTATCGTCTGCCCTTGCACAATGACAAGACGGAAACTGTGATGAAGTACTTGCGCATGTTATTCGACAATTTCACCCTGGCCTTGCTCGGGGTGGTACTGATTGCCACCGTGCTGCCTTGCTCGGGCGACGGCGCGGTGTATTTCGGTTGGCTGACCAACCTGGCCATCGGCCTGCTGTTCTTCCTGCACGGTGCCAAGCTGTCGCGCGAGGCGATCATCGCCGGTGCCGGGCACTGGCGCCTGCACTTGCTGGTGTTCGCCTGCACCTTCGTGCTGTTCCCGCTGCTGGGCCTGGCGTTCAAGCCACTGTTCGTGCCGCTGGTGGGCAACGAACTGTACCTGGGCGTGCTTTACCTGTGTGCGTTGCCGGCTACCGTACAGTCGGCCATTGCCTTCACCTCGCTGGCGCGTGGCAACGTGCCGGCGGCCATCTGCAGTGCGGCGGCATCCAGCCTGCTGGGTATCTTCCTCACGCCGTTGCTGGTGATGATGTTGCTGGGGGCCAGCGGTGATACCGGTTCTGGCCTGGACGCAGTGCTGAAGATCACCCTGCAGCTGCTGGTGCCGTTCGTGGCCGGGCAAGTCGCCCGGCGCTGGATCGGCGCCTGGGTCAAGCGCAATGCGCGCTGGCTCAAGGTGGTGGACCAGGGCTCGATCCTGCTGGTGGTGTATACCGCGTTCAGCGAGGCGGTGGTCACCGGGCTGTGGCACACGGTATCGCCGCAGCACCTGGCCGGGTTGTTTGCCGTGTGCGGGATCCTGCTGGCGGTGGTGCTGTACGGTACCCGGCTGCTGGGCAAGCTGCTGGGCTTTGATCTGGAAGACCGGATTACCATCCTGTTCGCCGGTTCGAAGAAGAGCCTGGCTACCGGGGTGCCAATGGCGCAGGTGCTGTTCGTCGGCAGTGGCATTGGCGCAATGATCCTGCCGCTGATGCTGTTCCACCAGATCCAGCTGATGGTGTGTGCGGTGCTGGCGCAACGTTATGCCAGCCGTGAACCGGTGGCGGAAGAGGCTTCTGCGGCGTCCTGACAGGGCCCTGTCGCTGGCAAGCCAGCTCCGCTCCCACCTCGACCGCATCGGTCTCAAGCCATGTGCTGTTCCTGTGGGAGCTGGCTTGCCGGCGATGGGCTGCACAGCAGCCCCTGGCTTATCTGGCCTGCCCTGAAGTGCGCTCGCGCAGCGCCTTTCTGACTTCGGCCTCGATCTTGTAGGCCGGCGCTTCCAGGTCGTCGTAGTTGCGCGTGTAGCGCCGGGCGAACTCTTCCACGCCCAGCTGCTGATACTGCTGCACATGCTTGAGTTCGTGCGCCCACAGGGCGACGTTGTCCTCGGCATCGGCGGGGCGGCGGAAGATGATCGTGTCGATCAGCGTCACGGCGTTCACGTCAGGGTTCTGCAGCAGCGCATTGGCCGCGCTCATCTGCTGTTCGTCACCCACGCGGAAGCGCGCCGCGTCGAGCACGGCAAAGTCGTACCAGGGTTCGAGTTGCGCACGGATATGCAGCGGGATCGGCTCGACGCCGCTGGCGGTCGCTTCGTCGCGAGCCTGCTGCAAGGCGTAGGTCAGGCTGGAAGAAGCCAGCACTTCCACGTCCTTGAAAATCTGCCCGGCCTGCCCGGGGTCGATGGGCGCACAGAAACACCCCATCAGGCACACTTGGTACTGCCCCGGCGGGCAGGCCTGTTCGGCGAGCGCAGGCAGGGCCAGCAGCAGCCCCAGCAGCAGACTAATCCGCTTCATGCAGGGCCTTCTCGACAAAGTGGCGGCTGGCGTCCAGGACCTGCGACTGCACGCTTTCGGTGGCCAGCATGCGCCCGACCAGCAAGGCGCCGACGCACTGGCTGATCAGCACCCAGGCCAACTCGTCGTCCTCCAGGGTCGCGCTCCAGGCCCGGTGCAGTTCCACCAGCCAATGCTCGGCCACTGTGCGCACAGGGGCGTCGGCCCGGGCGATCTCCACCCCCAATGGCGGCAGCGGGCAGCCACCTTCGGCATTGTGCAGGTGGGCCAGGCTCAGGTACTGCTGCAGGCAACGGCCCAGGCGTTCGCGGCTGGCCTCCTGGTTGGCCAGGCGCGCCAGCGGGCTGTTGCACAGTTCTTGCCGCACGACCTCGGTGAACAGGTCGTCCTTGGACGGGAAGTGGTTGTAGAAGGCGCCGCCGGTCAGGCCGATCGCCTTCATCAGCCCGGCCACGCCGGTGCTGGAAAAGCCTCCGCGTTTGGCCAGCGCGCCGCTGCTGGCCAGCAGCCGCTCACGGGTTTGCTGCTTGTGGTCGTTGGTATAGCGCATTCACTTGCCTCTGCAGGCGGGCTTGACGGTGGCGGCGATCATAACATAGCGTTCGTTTACTAAACGATCATTCACCAATGGAGGCAGGCATGTCAGAACAACAAAAAGTAGTGCTGGTGATAGGTGCGGGGGATGCCACCGGTGGCGAGATCGCCAAGCGCTTTGCCCGCGAGGGCTACATTGCCTGTGTGACCCGGCGCCAGGCCGAAAAATTGCAGCCGCTGCTGGACGAAATCCGCTCTGCCGGTGGCCAGGCCCACGGTTTTGGCTCCGATGCGCGCAAGGAGGAGGAAGTGGCGGCGCTGGTCGAAACCATCGAGCGTGATATCGGCCCGATCGAAGCCTTTGTGTTCAACATCGGTGCCAATGTGCCCTGTAGCGTTCTTGAGGAAACCCCGCGCAAGTATTTCAAGATCTGGGAAATGGCCTGTTTTGCCGGTTTCCTCACCGCCCAGGCGGTGGCCCGGCGCATGGTCCAGCGCGAGCGTGGCACCATCCTGTTCACCGGCGCCACCGCTGGCACCCGTGGCGCGGCGGGCTTTGCGGCATTCGCCGGGGCCAAGCACGCCCTGCGCGCCTTGGCGCAGAGCATGGCGCGCGAACTGGGGCCACGTAACATCCATGTCGCCCACGTGGTGGTGGACGGCGCCATCGACACTGCTTTTATCCGTGACAATTTCCCGGAGCGCTACGCCCTCAAAGATCAGGACGGCATCCTTGACCCGGCCCATATCGCCGACAGCTACTGGTTCCTGCACGCCCAGCCCCGCGACGCCTGGACCTTCGAACTGGACCTGCGCCCCTGGCTGGAACGTTGGTAAGCCCCTTTCACCGAGCAAGGACCGTAACCATGCACAAGACTGTCGACTTCTTTTTTGACCTGGGCAGCCCGGCCAGCTACCTGGCCTGGACCCAACTGCCGAAACTGTGTGCCCGCCAAGGGGCCACGCTGCGCTACCGGCCGATGCTGCTGGGCGGGGTTTTCCAGGCCACCGGCAATGCCTCGCCGGTCATGGTCCCGGCCAAGGGCCGTTACATGTTCACCGACCTGGCGCGCTTCGCCACGCGCTACGGAGTTCAGTTCGGGCTGCCGCCAGGGTTCCCGGTCAATACCTTGACCCTGATGCGCGGGGCAGTGGGCACTCAGCTGCGTTCGCCGGAGCGCTTCGAGGCGTTACTGGGGGTGCTGTTCAATGGGCTTTTCGTGCAGCGCCGCAACCTGGGCGATAGCGCCGTTCTCGACGATACGCTCAGCCAGGGCGGCTTCGACCCGAAGGCATTTCGCGCGCTGGCGGCTGATGAGGAGGTGAAGGCAGCGCTCAGGCACGCGACCGAAGAGGCAGTGGAGCGCGGGGTGTTCGGCGCGCCGACCTGCTTTGTCGGTGACGAGATGTTCTTCGGGCAGGACCGCCTGGACTTTGTAGAAGAGGTTCTGCGTCAGGGCGCCGGTAGCCGTTCCAGCTGAGTGCGTGTGGGAGCGGGCGTGCCCGCGAAGGCCCCCGCACGGTGCCTGGTACCGGCTGCGCCGGTGTTCGCGGGCATGCCCGCTCCCACAGGTTGGGAAAGGACTGCAAGGCAGCCCCTGCACCACCCAATCAGAAGTTCGCCGGGGTATTGGCGCTGATGATTTCGGCCTCGTCCGGGCCGATGTTCTTGAAGCTGTGCGGCAGGGTGGTGGGGATGTAGTACCCGTCGCCCGAGTTGAGTACGCTCACCTGGCCATCGACCCACAACTCGACGGTGCCGCGGGTGACCAGGCCACACTCTTCGCCCTCGGCATGCACGATCGGTTCGCCCGAATCGGCACCCGGTGCATACAGTTCACGCAGCATGCGCATCTGCCGGCCTTCGACGCTGGCGCCAACCAGCAGCATGCGCAGGCCGTTGCGGCCCAGGTCTGGCTGCTCGCTGCCTCGGAACACGTAACGCTCTTCGCGCACCGGCTCGTCGAAACTGAAGAACTCCGCCAGGCTCATCGGAATGCCTTCGAGCAGTTTTTTCAGGGAGCTGACCGAAGGGCTGACGCGATTCTGCTCGATCTGCGAGATCGTCGAATTGGTCAGCCCGCTGCGGCGGGCCAGTTCCCGTTGGGAGAGGTTGTTGCGTTCACGCACCAGTTTGAGTCGCGTCCCCGTGTCCATAGCCGCCTTGTAATCAGAGGTGTCAATAATAATGAGCGATGCGCATTAAAACACACTCTGCACGCTTGCGCGCTGTGCTTGTCAGGCCCGCTGATCGCGCGGCATCGGCCATGAGCCGACCAGCAGCAACAGCGCCGCCACCGCCAGGAATGGCAAGCGTGGATCGAGCGCATAGGCCAGGGTGCCGGCCAGCGGCCCGATCACTGCGCCCATGCCCTGGGCAGCACCGATGGAGCCGGCCGTGGCGCCTTGCTCGGAGGCGTGCATGGCATTGGCCGCCAGCGCCGAAAATGCCGGGAAAACAAAGCCCATGCCAGCCGCCGCGACGAAGTAGCAAACCCACAGCCAGGGCGCCGTGGTGGCCAGCGAGCCGCAGGCAAAACCCAGGGCCGAAACCGTGGCACCAACCCGGATCATTTTCAACGGCGGCCATTCCAGCTGGCGCAGCAGCACCTGCGCCATGATCAGCGCCACACCTACCGTGGTCAGGGCGATGCCGGCAGCCTGGGCAGCTTCGGCAGGGCCCAGGTGCAGGCGGTCGAGGGCAAAGAAACCGACAATGATCTGCGATACCGTGACGCTGAGCATGGCGCTGAACGCCACCAGCAAGGGCCGGCGCAGGCGCGGGTCGTTCAGCCGCACCGGGCTGGGAGCATGGCTGTGCGGCAGCGCTTGCGGCTTGAGGGTGAACAGCAGGACCAGGAAGGCACTGGCCGGCAGCAGCGACATGACATGGAACGGCAGGCTCAGGCTATGCCGCGCCAGCAGCGCTGCCAGTGCCGGCCCGACCACCAGGCCGACGGCATTTGCCGCACCCAGCGAAGCCATGGCCCGGGCGCGCCGTTGCGGTTCGACATGATCGGCGATCAGCGCATTGCAACCTACCGGGATAGCAGCATAGAAGGCGCCAATACAACCGCGCGCGACCATCAGGCCGATAAAGGCCAGGGTCGCCCCCGGCAGCCAGCGCAGCGCGCCTTCGACGAACAGGCACAGCAGCCAGTAGGCGAGGGTGAAGCCGGCGCTGCCCAGCAGCAGGATGCGCCGTCGGCCCAGACGGTCTGCGGCACGCCCCCAGGGCCGCGCCAGCAGTACCCAGATCACGCCCGCCACGGTCACGGCGGCACCGGCTTGCCAGGTGGCCATGCCGAGCTGGCGGGCGATCGGGCCGATCAGGGCGACGAAGGCCATCATCGACATGGTACAGGCCATGTTGGCCAGCAGCAGGGGGCGCAAGTCCAGGGTGCTGGCGGGTGCGAGTGTGGCAGGATCCTTTGCGACATTCATAGGGCAGTCCAGGGTGGTACGGCGAATAGAAAGCCGATCTTGTTAGGCATCATTATCGATTGTCGACCCCCTGGGCTGCCGAGCGTCATTCGCTGCGGCGCAGTGGGCCAGGCCACATGCTACGCAACACGCCATCGCGGCGCACCCACGCGTGCATCAACGCCGCGCCCACATGCACCAGCACCGTGGCGAACAGCAGGTAGCCGGCCCAGCCATGGGCCTGACGCAGCACGGCATACAGCTGCAGGTCATGAGGGGCGATCGCCGGCAAGCCCAGCGGGCGCGGGTAGCCGCCAGCCGACAGCATGGCCCAGCCCAGCAGCGGCATGGCAAGCATCAGGCCATAGAGCACCACGTGCGATGCCCCGGCGGCCCAGCGTTGCACGGCAGGCAGGTCGCGCGGCAGGGCCGGGTGGGGGAGTGCCAGGCGCACGCCGATGCGCAGCACCACCAGTACCAGCAAGGCCAGGCCAGTCGCCTTGTGCAACCCGATCAGCACGGGGTGGCGCGGCGAAAGGTCGACGACCATGCTCACACCGATGAACAGCATCGCCAGGATCAGCACGGCCATCAGCCAGTGCAACAGGCGGGCGAGGGGGTGGAAAGCGTCGGTTTTCATGGGTGGGCTCCGGTGCCGAGCGATTCGCGGCTGCGGCGGTTGAAGGATTCCGAGTAGGCGGCCGAACGGGCGGCAAGGATCGGATCGGCGGAGGGCTGGATCCCACTTGGCAGGATCAGCGGGTCGAAGTTGAGGTCGCGGCAGGCGCCTTGCTCGGGGCCGTCGACCTGCTCCAGCACCAGCGTGCCGGCGTCCACGCTGCGCCGCTCGGCAGGCCAGGGGCTGGCAGGGTCGTCCACCGCATCGCCAGGTTCCGCCAGCACCAGGCGCAGGGTCCAGCGCAGCGGGCCTTGGGCCAGGCGTTGCTGCAGGTCGTGCTGCAGGAACTGTTTGTCATCGACTTGGCCGGGCAAGGCGACAAACGCTGTTTGCGGCTCCAGTTGCCAGCGCACCGGGTGAGCCGCGCCGCTTGCGTCGATCAGGCGAAAGGCGTTGATGCTGTGGTACTGCGTGCTGGCGAAGCTGTTGCTGGGCTTGTAGCCCGCCGCCCATTGGCGAAACGCCGCGCTCTCCGGGTGGGCGGCGAAAAACGCCTGCAGTTTGCCCGGGTCCGGTTTGCCGGTGGCCGGGTCTGGCGCCCCCGCCAGCACTTGCTCATAGAAGGCTTGTGGCGTGCTTACCGCCAGCACCGGCGGGTTGTTCATGCCGGTACGCCAGACCTGCCCGTCGTCGGTGCTCAGCTCGATGGCCAGGCTGCGCACCGGTATGCCGGTGTCCGGCGCGAACGGGTTGGCACCGCCGATGGCGAAACGGCCGGTCACCGGCACCTGCGGCTGGCTGAACGCCCGCGCCGTGGACAGGCTCGCGGCCTGCCCGCTGGGCTGGAAGTAGCCGCTGACGCACAGGCCCTTGGCGTGGTTCTTGCGGTAACCCGGGTAATGCCCGGCCTGGGCTTCGAAGGTGTCGATGATGCGCTGCGGTGTCAGGCGGGGCTCGCCGAGCCAGCCGGCGGCATAGGCAAAGGCGGCGCCCGCGCCCAGCATCACGGCGCCGATGGCGGCCAGGCGCAGGGCCTTGGCCGGGCCGTGCAGGGGTGAGTTCATGATGATGGTCCGGTTCAGTGAAGGTGCCGGTACGACGGCGCAGGGAAAAACTTATTCCCCCGCCGGGAATAAAATTTCCTCACAGGCGTCTGCCTCTTACACTGACAGCCCCAAAGGCCGGGACTTTGCCATGCATGATCTGGACGACCACCAGTGGCGCGAGCTGCTGGCCCGCCTGCGCCGCTTTGCCGTATGGCTGACCCGCGAGTCGGGCAGCGCCGACGACCTGGTGCAGGCGACGGTCGAGCGGGCCTTGAGCCGGCGCGACCAGCAACGCGACGCCGATGCCCTGCGGGCCTGGCTGTTCACCATCCTGTATCGGCTGTTCCTCGACGGTAAGCGCCGCGAACGCCTGCATGCGCGCTGGTTGTCCTGGTTCGGCCGCGCCGAGCGCGACGACGAACCGGTCGGCGGCAACCTCGAGGCGATTGTCCTGGCCCAGGCCGACCTGCAGGCCTTTGCGCGGCTCACGGCCGAGCAGCGTGCGTTGCTGCTGCTGGTCAGCATCGAAGGTTTGAGCTACAAGGAGGCCGCCCTGGCCCTGGGCATTCCCATCGGCACTGTGATGTCGCGCCTGTCGCGCGCGCGCAATGCCTTGCGCGAACTGACCGAGGGCAACCCACAGCCACCGGCCCTGCGGAGACTGAAATGACCCGCCTGATCCCCAGCGAAGATGAATTGCATGCTTACGTCGACGAACGCCTGGAGCCTGCGCGCCGGGCCGAGGTGCAGGCCTGGCTGGTGGCCAACCCGCAGGCTGCGGCCAAGGTAGAGGGCTGGCGTGCCGACGCTCGCCGCCTGCGTACGGCGCTGGCCGGGTTTGGCGATGTGCCCGGGGCGGCGCAGCTGGACCTGAGGCAGTTGCGCCGGCAATTGCGCCAACGCCGCCAGCGGCGCTGGGCCACGGCGGCGGTGTTGTTACTGGCGGTCGGTGTGGGTGGCCTGGGCGGCTGGCAGGTGCGCGATGCGACCTTGGCGCATGCCGACCTGCCGATGGCCGATGCCGTCCAGGCGCACCGCTTGTTTGCCGGCAGCGAGGCACTGGATATCCAGGCCAGCGACCCGGGCCGGTTGCGCGACTGGCTGGGGCGCCATTTCAGCCGCGTGGGCCAGTTGCCGGACCTGGCAGGTTATGGCTTCAAACCGGTGGGCGCGCGCCTGCTCAGCAATGAGCAGGGGCCGGCGGCGTTGCTGGTGTTCGAGGATGGCAAGGGCCAGCGCATCAGCCTGTTCCTGCGCTCACCAGGTGATCAGTATCGGCGCATGCCGGACGGGCAGCGGGTGGATGGCCAGCTGGAGGCGCGGTATTGGTCGCATGGGGCCTACAACTTTGCGCTGGTCAGCGCGGCGGACGATGTGCGCGGGGCGGGGGTGGGGGAGGCGTTGCGGTTGGGGTTGTAAACAAGAAAGGTTGCCTTGAATCCTTTCACTCCTGTCATTTCGGGGCCGCTTTGCGGCCCATCGCCGGCAAGCCCCCACAGGTACAGCGTGAGCCGCGGGACTGCGCCGTCCCCTGTGGGAGCGGGCAAGCCCGCGAAGCAGGCGACGCGGTGGCTGGCACCGGCTGTGCCGGTGTTCGCGGGCATGCCCGCTCCCACAGGGTTGCGCCGCTTTTAGAAATTGAGCAAGACAGTTGCTCCCACCTCGACCGCATTGACCCCAAACCATGGGCAGTACCTGTGGGAGCTGGCTTGCCGGCGATGGGCTGCGCAGCAGCCCCGGCGATCAGCTCAATTCCAGCCAGATCGGCGCATGGTCCGACGGCTTTTCCATCCCGCGCAGTTCATAGTCCACACCCGCATCCTTGATCCGCGGCACCAGGTGCTGCGAGGCCATGATCAGGTCGATGCGCAGGCCGCGCTTGGGCTCGTCCTCGAAGCCGCGGCTGCGGTAGTCGAACCAGCTGAAGCGGTCGGTCACGTCCGGGTACAGATGGCGGAAGCTGTCCACCAGCCCCCAGCCTTTCAAGCGCTCCATCCACTCGCGCTCTTCCGGCAGGAAGCTGCACTTGCCGGTCTTGAGCCAGCGCTTGGCGTTGTCCGGGCCGATGCCGATGTCGCAGTCCTGCGGCGAAATATTCATGTCGCCCATCACCAACAGTGGCTGGTCATTGCGGAACTGGCCTTCCAGCAGCGCCTGCAGGTCGCTGTAGAAGCGCTGCTTGGCCGGGAACTTGGTGGGGTGGTCACGGCTTTCACCCTGGGGGAAGTAGCCGTTCATGATGGTGATCGGGTTGCCTTCGGCATCGGCAAAGGTGCCCCAGATGAAGCGGCGCTGGGCGTCTTCCTCATCGCTGGCGAAGCCCTTGTGCAGGCTCAACGGCGCCTGGCGCGACAGCAGGGCCACGCCATAGTGGCCCTTCTGGCCGTGGTAGTGCACGTGGTAGCCCAGCGCCTGCACGTCGGCCAGCGGGAACTGATCGTCGCTGACCTTGGTTTCCTGCAGACCGATCACGTCCGGCTGGTGCTTTTCAATCAGCGCCGCCAACTGGTGCGGGCGGGCCCGCAGGCCGTTGATGTTGAAACAGACGATCTTCATGGAAAGACAATCCCGGTAAAAGGCGCGATGCTAGCCGACATCGCTTGCCATCACCAGCATGGCGGCTTCGGGAGGCTGCTGCTAACGTCCTTCCCAGGGTACCGTACGCCCATTCCAGGAGGACTGCCCGCAATGCCCGAAACCACAGCCGTTCCGGCCCGAGTCTGCCTGCTCGATGATGGCTACAGCCGCGAGGCGCGTTCGCTGTTGTACAACGCCTACCGTCATGAACCTACCTTCGCCTACATCTTCGAGGCCCAACGCCCAGGCTATGAGCAGCGCCTGCGGGTGATGGTGCGCGAATGGGTACGCCAGCATTTCTACCTGCAGTTGCCTGCCATCGGCCTGCTGCTGGAGGACCGCCTGATCGCCCTGGCGCTGATCGTGCCGCCGCTGCGCAGGCTGGGGGTGGCCGACAGCTGGGCCTGGCGCCTGCGCATGGTATTGGGTACCGGCCTGCGCTGCACACGCCGCTACATGGACTACCAGGCCGCCCTGGCCAGCTGCCTGCCCACCGATCAGGTGCATGTGCTGCCGCTGTTGGGCGTGCACCCGCAATTTCAGGGCAAGCACTACGGTGAGCAATTGTTACAAGCTGTACATGACTGGTGCGCAGACGACCCTGGCACCCAAGGTGTGGTGCTGGACACCGGCAACGAGCACTACCTGGCCTTTTACCAACGCCAGGGTTATGAGGAAATTGGCGAGGTAGCTGTAGGACCAATCCGGGAGAGGGTGTTCTTCCATCCCAACCCGGTCTCCTCCAGTTCGGCTTTTGCCTGAGCAGACCGTGCGGCGGCTCCCATGAGCGCCCGGCTCTGGTAGCATGCGCCGCATGACGTATTCAGGAAGATTGACCTGGGGCCTGGTTATCTGGGCCGCCAGTTTCGCAGCATGGGGCCAGAGCGAGTTGCTGGTAAAGGTAAAACCGGCCAACAAGGCACTCAAGGCCAATGTCGAAGGCTATATCGGTGCCCTTGGCGACCGCGATGAAGAAGCGCTGCTGCGCTTCAGTCGCGGCGCCCAGGAGCAGGCGCGCAAAGCCGCGCAGGCACTTGGCTACTACCAGGCGCAGATCGACACCGAGGTCAAGCCCGCCAGCGAGGCAGACCGTTCCCCGCAACTGATCATCACCATCGACCCCGGCGAGCCGGTTCGCCTGCGCAACGTGACCGTGCGCATCGAAGGCCCTGCCAGCGAAATGAAAGCCTTTCGCGTGCCCGACAGCAAGGCCCTGCGCGCGGGCGAACAACTCAACCATGGCCATTACGAAGATGCCAAGCGGCTGATCCAGAACCAGGCGTCGCGCTATGGCTTCTTCAGCGGGCGTTTCAGCCGCCAGCGCCTGGCGGTCGACCCCCAGGCCGGGGTGGCCGATATCGAGCTGGTCTACCATAGCGGCCCGCGCTATCACCTGGGCGCCGTCACCTTCGGTGGCGACACACCGCTGGACGATGACCTGCTGCAGCGCATGGTCTCGTTCAAGCCGGGTACACCTTACGACTCGGAGCTGATCGCCGAGCTGAACAATGACCTGCAATCGAGCGGCTACTTCGAAGGCGTGCGCGTGGATGCGGCGCCCACCGCCGCCGTGGGCGAAGAAATCCCGGTGGATGTCCGCCTGGAAACCCGCAAGCCGCGCACCATGGGCCTGGGCCTGGGTTTCTCGACCGACGTCGGGCCACGCGGCAAGGCCAACTGGACCCGCCACTGGGTCAACCCGCAGGGCCATAGCTACGGCTGGGAAACCGAACTGTCGGCACCCCGGCAGAACGTCGGCCTGTGGTACGACATCCCCCTCGACCCGCCGCTGACCGACAAGTTGCGCTTTGCCGGTGGCTACCAGAACGAAGAAATTGCCGGCACCGATACCCTCAGCAAGCTGCTGACAGTGGGCCCCGAGTGGCACAGCAAGCTGCCCAGCGGCTGGCAGCGGGTGATTTCGCTCAAGTACCAGCGCGAGGAGTACCGCCTGGGTGATGACTCCGGGCTGAGCAACCTGTTGATGCCCGGGGTGAGTTACGCCTTCCTGCGCAGTGACAACCGTATCGACCCGCATAACGGTTACCGCCTGCAGTTCGATGTGCAGGCGGCCAAGGAAGGGCTGGTCTCCGACACCAACCTGCTGCATGGCAATGTGCTGCTCAAGGGCCTGACCACCCTTGGCCATAACCACCGCCTGCTCGGCCGGGTGCAGTTCGGTGGCAGCGCGACCAATGGCTTCAAGAACAACATTCCGCCGTCGCTGCGCTTTTTCGCCGGTGGCGACCAGAGCGTGCGTGGCTACGACTACCAGACCCTATCGCCAAAGAACAGCGACGGCGACCGCATTGGCGGGCGCTACCTGGTCGCCGGCAGTGTCGAGTACCAGTATTCGCTGACCGAAAAGTGGCGGCTGGCTACCTTCGTCGACCAGGGCAACTCGTTCAATGACCTGGAGCTCCCAAGCCTCAAGACCGGTGTCGGTTTTGGCGTGCGCTGGGTGTCGCCGGTCGGGCCGCTGCGCCTGGACCTGGCCAAGGCGCTGGACGATGAAGGAGGAATTCGCCTGCACTTTTCCATGGGGCCTGAGCTGTGAAACGCGCGATCAAGTACACGCTGGCGGGCCTGCTGGGGGCAGCCGCAAGCCTTGGCCTGGCACTCGGCCTGCTTCTGGGGACCGAGGCCGGCAGCCGCTGGGTGCTGGGCAAGGTGCCCGGGCTTGAGGTGGCTGATTTCCAGGGCCGCCTGGCCGGAAGCTGGCAAGCCAGCCGGCTGAGCTGGGCCGATGCCGGCAGCACGGTGGAGGTACAGGCACCGCTGCTGGCCTGGTCGCCGGCATGCCTGCTGCGCTCTACCTTGTGCATCGACCACTTGCAGGCGCAGCGCATTGACATGGCCTTTACACCCGGCGCCGAGTCGGCCGACAGCGGCCCGCTGCAGTTGCCGGCCCTGCGCTTGCCGCTGGCCATCGAACTGGGTGAGGTCAAGGTTGGCCAGTTGCGCATGGATGGCAGCGACCTGCTTGGCAACCTGGAACTGCAGGCGCACTGGACCAATACCGGGCTGCGCATCGACAGCCTGCACCTGCAGCGCGATGACCTGCAACTGAACCTGCAGGGTGACCTGCAGCCTGAAGCCGACTGGCCGGTGCAACTTCAGGCGCAGCTGCAACTGCCCGCGGTAGACGGCAAACCGTGGCAGCTGGCGCTGACCGCCACCGGCGAGTTGCAGAAAACCCTGAAACTCGCCGGCACCAGCAGCGGTTACCTCGACGCCACGCTGAGCGGGCAGTTGCAGGCGTTGGCCGAGCACTTGCCGGCGACCTTGCAGATCCGCGCCGAGGCATTCAAGCCGGCTGCCTCGTTGCCTGACACTTTGCAGTTCAACCAGCTCAAACTCGATGCCAGCGGCGATCTGCTCAAGGGCTATCAACTGTCGGGGGCGGCCAGCCTGCCGGCCGAGCAGTCGCCGATCGCCTTGCTGTTGTCCGGGCGGGTAGACAGCAAAGGCGCCAGGCTCGATGCCCTGGACCTGAACGCCAGCGATACCCAGCGGGTCAGGTTGCAAGCCACGGCTGACTGGCAGCAAGGCCTGGTCGCCGATGCCCAATTGGACTGGCAGGACTTCCCGTGGCTGCGCCTGTATCCACTGGAGACGCCGCCCGAGGTGACACTCAAGCGCTTCATGGCCCAGGTGCATTATCGCGATGGCAACTACCAGGGCACCTTCAATGGCGACCTGGATGGCCCGGCCGGCGCGTTCAGCCTGGCCAGCCCGTTCGAAGGTGACCTGAGCCAGGTGAAGCTGCCGCAGTTGGCGCTGAGCGCCGGGCAAGGCAAGGCTGCCGGCAGTGTCGCCGTGCGCTTTGCCGACACCCTGGCCTGGGATGTCGACCTGCAGTTATCGGCGCTCGACCCGGCCTATTGGCTGGCCGAGCTGCCGGGCACCCTGGCGGGGCCGCTACGCAGCAAAGGCGAAATGAAAGGCGACGCCTTGAGCCTCGATGCCCAGCTTGACCTGAAAGGCCGTTTGCGCGGCCAGCCGGCAATGCTCAAGGTGGAGGCCCAAGGGGCAGGGCAGAGCTGGACCCTGGGTGCGCTGGCAATCCAGCTGGGGGATAACCGCATCAATGGCAGTGGCAGCCTGCAGCAACGCCTGGCCGGGCGGGTCGACCTCGACCTGCCGCGCCTGGGCCAGTTGTGGCCAAGGTTGCAGGGCCAGGCCAAGGGGCGGCTGGATGTCGCCGGCACCTTGCAGGCACCGCAGGGTACGCTGACGCTGCAGGGCCAACGGCTGGCCCAGGCGGAAAACCGCTTGCAGCAGCTGGACCTGGATGCCCGCCTGGACAATGCCCAGCGTGGCGTGATCGAGCTCAAGGCCAGCGGCATTCACCTGGGTGACACGGCATTGGGCACCTTGCAGGCCAACGGCAAAGGCGACATTCGCCAGCACGCGCTGACCCTGGCGCTGGATGGCCCGCAACTCAAGCTCGACCTCGGCCTGGATGGCCAGTTGAACAAGGGTGACTGGCGGGGGCGCCTGGCCAGTGGGCGGATTCAGGCCGGCGGCCAGGACTGGCAGTTACAGGCGCCGGCGCGCCTGCAGCGGCTGGCCAGCGGCCAGCTGGACTTTGCTGCGCATTGCTGGCGCTCCGGCCAGGCCAGCCTGTGTGGCGACGACCAGCGCCTGGCCCCCGAGCCACGCTTGCGCTACCACCTCAAGCAGTTCCCGCTGGACAGCCTGGCCCAGTGGCTGCCGAAGGACTTCGCCTGGCAGGGCCTGCTCAATGCCGACATCAATCTGGACATCCCGGCCAGTGGCCCCAAGGGCAACATCGTTGTCGACGCCAGTGGCGGTACCCTGCGCGTGCGCGACAAGGACCGCTGGCTCGACTTCCCGTACCAGGCGCTGCGCCTGGACAGCACGCTGGCGCCACGGCGCATCGATACCCGCCTGGCGTTCCGCGGCGAGCGCCTGGGCGAGCTGAACGTCAACACGCGCCTTGATCCACTGGGCAGGAACAAGCCGCTGTCGGGTGATTTCCGCCTGGCCGGCCTCGACCTGTCGGTGGCGCGCCCGTTCGTGCCGATGGTCGAGCGCCTGGCCGGGCAGCTCAACGGCAGTGGCCGGCTGTCGGGCACCTTGCTTGCGCCCCAGGTCAACGGCAACCTGATGCTCAGCGGCGGCGAAGTCAGTGGCGCCGAGCTGCCGGTCAGCCTCGAGGATCTGTCATTGCAGGCACTGATTGCCGGCGAGCAGGTACAGCTCAATGGCGGCTGGCGCAGTGGCGAGGCGGGGCGGGGCCAGTTGAGTGGCAACCTCACCTGGGGCCAGGCGCTGGGCATGGACTTGCGTCTGCAGGGCCAGCAACTGCCCGTCACGGTCGAGCCCTATGCAACGCTGGAGGTCGCCCCCGACCTGAGCTTGCGCCTGATCGACGACAAGCTGGCGGTGACCGGCAAGGTGCAGGTGCCCAAGGGCACGATCACCGTGCGCGAGCTGCCACCGTCCACGGTCAAGGTCTCGGATGACACGGTGATCGTCGGCCACCAGACCGAAGAGGGCAAGCCACCCATGGCGATGGCCATGGACATCGATGTCGAGGTGGGCCGCGACAAGCTTTCGTTCAGCGGGTTTGGTCTCACGGCCAACCTGCTCGGCCATGTGCACATCGGCGACAACCTCGATACCCGTGGCGAGCTGAGCCTGGCCGACGGCCGCTACCGTGCCTACGGCCAGCGCCTGACCATCCGCCGTGCGCGGCTACTGTTCGCAGGCCCGATCGATCAGCCGTACCTGGACATTGAAGCGATTCGCAAGGTCGACGACGTGATCGCCGGTATTCGCCTGAGCGGCAGTGCCGAGCAGCCCACCAGCAAAGTGTTCTCGGAGCCGGCCATGAGCCAGGAGCAGGCGCTGTCGTACCTGGTACTGGGGCGGCCTCTGGGCGCCTCCGGCGAGGACAACAACATGCTCGCCGAGGCAGCGTTGGGCCTGGGCCTGGCAGGTAGCGCCGGCATCACCGGTAGCCTGGCCTCGAACCTGGGCATCGATGACTTCCAGCTGGACACCGAAGGTTCGGGCAATACCACCAGCGTGGTCGCCAGTGGCAACCTCACCGAGAAACTGAGCCTGCGCTACGGGGTGGGGGTGTTCGAGCCCGCGAACACCATTGCGTTGCGCTACAAGCTGAGCAAGAAGGTCTATCTCGAGGCGGCCAGCGGGCTGGCCAGCTCACTGGACATCTTCTACAAGCGCGACTTCTGAGCTGGTGTGGGGCGGTCGTCAACGAACGGTGGCCGCCTCGATGAACTCATTGGTGTCGGGCGACGGTGGCGGGCCGGGGGTGCGTACCGGGACGATCAGGCTGGTGTACTCCTCGATCAGCCGGTTGAGCGCTTCTGGTGGTTCGCTGGCCTGGAACTGCATGCGGATCTGCACTTCGTCGGGGTCACGGCTGTCGCCCTGACGGCCTTGGCCGCCGATGGTGACCTTGAAGCTTGCGGCCTTGTTTTCGTCCGCAGTCAGCAGTGCCTGGCGTGCTTCGGTGCCTTTGACCCGCACCGACAGGTCGACCTGCATGCGCTCCAGGGCCAGGCCCTTGGGTGACACCAGTGCGAACAGCGGCACGCGCATGATGTGCTGGCCGTCCATCGCTACCTCGACCATTTTGGCTTTCATCGGCGCGCCCAACGCCTCGCTGTCGCATTCGAAGAACTGATCGAACAGGTTGATGTACTGCTGCGCGATCAGGCTGTTGGTAGCGCTGGCGGCTTCCTGCAGGCCGCGGGTGATTTCGCGCAGGTCGATGGAGGTCATGGGGGCGGGGGAGCTTTCCATTGGTTCGACTCTTCAGGCCAGGTGGTGCCCCCTGGTTGGTCAGGGGGCTGTTCGGGGCAGGGAGGCGCGCCTCAAGGGGTGCCGGCACCAACGGGCGGCGTGGCTTCGGCGGTTGGGTTCTTCAAGATATCGGCCTGGGAAATTTCGTCCTGGCTGTCCAGCGTGGCGGTTTTCACGACGGTTGGCTTTGTCGCGGCGTCGGTCAGGAATTCGATCACCCGCATCATCGCTTCAGGCGGCTCCTGGCGCTTCAAGGTCGTGTTGAAAGCGTAGCGGGCGCGGGTGTCTGTCTTGCGCGTTTGCGTGGACTTGTGGCTGACGCTGCCTTTCACGTTCAACCTGAACGGCCCCCAACCCAGCGAGCCGGTCGCCTCGGCGTTCATGTCCTTGCTGGAAACGTCTTCCGACATCTGGTTGATGACCAGCTCGAACTCGACATTACCTTCTTCGATGGAGATGTTCGGGTGGGTGATGGCCGCCACCAGCGGCACTTTCATGGTCTTGCTGACCACGCCCTTGTACTCGCCTTGTTCGTCGACGATGGTTTCGTCGTAGTCGAACTGGATGGCAACCGCCTTGCCGTCCTGAACGCACACTTGCATCAGGAAGTCGGCGTACGATTTGCTCGCGGTGACCTGCGCCTGGACCATGGCCTGCAGGGGGCCTGCAATCATGCGGTCCATTGGCAGGGCATTGATTACGGAGCCGATGAGGCTGTTGTCTATCGACATATCGGGATGCTCTTTCTAATGGGTAAGGTGGCCGTTACGTGCGGCCACGATGAGTGGGCTTCAGCGAGCGCAAGGTTCCTGGCGACGGATGTTGCCAATCTGGCGCAGGCTCAGGCCGTACTTGTCGGCCAACAGGCTGCGGGACAAGCCGTTGGCGCTTTCCTTCTGGATCTGCAGGTTGCGCAACTGACGCAGGAAGTGGTCAGCCTTGGGAATTTCCAGGGCCACACCGGCAAAGCGCTTGATCAGCGCGTCGAGCGCTTCGGCTGGCAACACGTCGGCAAGCTTGGTGCGCTCGCGGTGCTTGGGGATGTACTTGGGCCTGCCGCCGTAGGCGCAGGTCAGCTGGTAGGCGTTTTCGATGCCGATGCAGTCGATCAGGGCCTGCAGCGAGTGGGGCAGTTGGCTGATATCGATGTGGCTCAAGTCTGGCAAATGCATATGGCGCTCCTTCGGGGCGGATGGGCTGTGCTACCCGATCACCAGCGGCGTTATGTCGAAGGTGTGACTGGATTTTCTGTGACAGCCGCGGCGCGTCGCTAGGCGGTATATGGGTTGGGGGTTGTAGCTTCAGCGAACAGTTTTTGCAGGCAGCGATATCGGGCGTTGTAGGACATGGCTTCAACATTTGGCTGCAGCGCGTGATTTCCCATAAGGTCTCGCCCTGGTTTGCGTGCTGGGCCGGGTAACCCTCAATCGCACGGATAGCCGCTCAGCAGGCTGGCGCTGCGCAGGTAGGCTTGGGGTGTGTCGCGCATGCCGGGTGGCAGCGTGCGCCAGTCGACCAGCAGGCATAGCGCATGCAGCGGCTGCCCGTCGCGATGGCCGATGACCAGCCCGGTGAAGCTGCGGCGATACAGCGCCTGGGTCTGGTGCAGCGGGCGTGCCTGGTCGGCCCGGGCCAGGGTTTGCCGGGCCAGTTCGGGCAGTTGCGCCGACGGTACGCTGAAATGCAGCGGTGCACCCTTGGCTTGCAGGTAACCCGCCTGGCGCACGCGCTGCCAGAGTTGTTGCCATTGGCTGGCGCCCGCGTGGGTAGCCAGTTCGCGGCCGAGTTCGAGCAGTTGCCCGGTCGGGACCTGGCGGGTGTCCAGTGCATGAAGGGAAAAGGGTGTCAGAAACAGCGAGGCGAACAGCAGGGCTTTGTACATGGAGCCTCCGGCATGAGTGGGAGCCCCATGCTTTCAGCCAGGCGCCGCCCCACCCAGCAGGAAATGCAGCGCCGGGCTGGTGCCCGTTGTATCATTGCCGCGGCTTGTTGCGAGCCATTTGCCCCTGATGTTGCAAGGAACCTTCGATGACACACGTGCAGCGCCTCAAATACTCCCTTCTGATCATCCTGGTGGTACTGGGCCTGATGCTGGGCCTGTCCCACCTGCAGAAGCAGGGCACGATCAGTGAGCAGACCTTCCAGATGCTGGCCATCGCCATCGCCGTGGTGGTCGTGGTGATCAACGGCATTCTGCGACGCAAGGTCAAGCCTTGAGCCTGGCGGGCCGGCCAGTCATGGCCGGCCATGCGCTCAGCGCGAAGGCGTTTGCCCCAGCACGGCGCGCGCCTGGGGGTTGAGGCTGTAGCATTTGTCGCTGCCAAGCTGGATGACGCCCTCGGCGCACAGCCGCTTGAGCACTTCGCGTACGCTGAGGAATGACAGTGGGATGTCCAGCTGTTCCAGCTGCGCGTGCACGCCGCGTACGCCAATGCTGCGGCCATTGCGGTCGGCGGCGTGCAAGGCATCGATGACTTTCAGGCGGATCAGGCTGGTGCGCAGGCCGAAGCTGCGCAGTAGTTCGCGGATCTGTTCGTTGCCGATGCGTTCGTCAGCCAGAACGCCCTGTCCATTGGGCGCTTTGCCTGGGACGCGCCCAGCCTGGGTCGAGGTTTGCGGGTTGTACATGTGAATGCTCCTTTTCGTGGACGAACCCGAAATATGGGTGCCTCACTTACTAGGACGAATGAGAACGGAAAATCTGCAGCCCGATCGCAAAAAAAATCCCTGGTTCTGTTCAAGACGTTCCGTCGCCCTGTAGTACGTAAAATTTTCACCTGGCCATTCGTCTGATCGGGATGACCCCGAATCCGAGGAGTGCCTGTGTTTCCACTTTCCCGTCCCATGACTTGCGCTGGCCTGGCCGCGGCCCTGGTAGCCTTCAGCGTCGCTGCAGTGCCGGCGCAGGCCGCCGCAGCCGATGCCAGTGCGCAGATTCGCCGAACCAGTTACGGGGTGCCGCACATCGTGGCCAAGGACGAACGTGGCCTGGGCTATGGCATCGGCTACGCCTATGCCCAGGACAACCTCTGCCTGTTGGCCAATGAAGTGCTGACCGTGAGCGGCGAGCGTTCACGCTACTTCGGTGCCCAGGGCAAGACCCTGGAGCAGCGTGACAACCTGGCCAGCGATGTGTTCTTCACCTGGCTCAACACGCCGGCGGCAGTCGATGCGTTCCTGCAGGCGCAGCCGGCGCCGGTAAAGGCGCTGCTGGCAGGCTATGCCAGCGGTTACAACCGGGCGCTGGCCGAGCGCCGCAGCCAGGGTTTGCCCGCCGAATGTGGCAGCGGCGAGTGGCTGCGGCCGATCAGCAGCGAGGACCTGGTCAAGCTGACCCGTCGGCTGCTGGCCGAAGGCGGTGTCGGGCAGTTCGTCGAAGCGCTGGCGGGTGCGCAACCGCCAGCACTGGCCAGCCGGCAAGCGTCGACAGGGTTCGCCACGGCACTGGCCCGGCAGCAACGTTTTGCCGCGGAACGCGGTAGCAATGCGGTGGCCGTCGGGGCGCAGCGTTCGGCCAATGGCCGCGGCCTGTTGCTGGCCAACCCGCACTTCCCGTGGATGGGCGGCATGCGCTTCTACCAGATGCAGTTGACCATTCCCGGCCAGCTCGATGTGATGGGGGCAGCATTGCCGGGCCTGCCAGTGGTCAATATCGGGTTCAACCAGCATCTGGCCTGGACGCACACCGTCGACACGTCGAAGCACTTCACCCTGTACCGCCTGCAGCTCGACCCCAGGGACCCGACCCGCTACCTGCTCGATGGCAAGTCGCTGCCGCTGGCCAGTCAAACCGTCCATGTTGCGGTCAAGGCCGAGAATGGCAGCCTGAGCCAGGTACAACGCCAGGTCTACAGCTCGCAATTCGGCCCGCTGGTGCAATGGCCGGGGCGCCTGGACTGGGATGCGCATGCGGCCTACAGCCTGCGCGACGCCAACCTCGAGAACACCCGGGTATTGCAGCAGTGGTACCAGATCAACCGTGCCGACAGCCTGGCGACGTTGAAAGGCTCGATCGAACAAGTGCAGGGCATTCCCTGGGTCAACACGCTGGCGGTGGACCAGGCTGGCAAGGCCTTGTACCTGAACCAGTCGGTGGTGCCTTATGTGGATCAGCAATTGCTGGATGCATGCAGCAACCCGCAGGCACAAGGGCGCCTGGTGGTACTGGATGGCTCACGCAGCGCGTGCCAGTGGAAGGTGGATACGCAGGCCGCACAGCCGGGGATCTTCCCCGCACGGCTGCTGCCAAGTCTGGAGCGCGAAGACTTCGTGCAGAACTCCAACGACCCGGCCTGGATGGCCAACCCGGCGCAGCCGCTGACCGGTTATTCGCCGCTGGTCAGCCGCAGTGACCAGCCGCTGGGCATGCGTGGCCGCTTTGCCCTGCACCGGCTGCAGGGTAAGGCCCGGTTGGCTGCTGACGACCTGCAGCGCATGGTGACCGATGATGAAGTTTATCTGGCCAGCCTGGTACTGCCAGACCTGCTGCAATGGTGCAAGGGTGCCGATGCGGATGTGCGGGCCGTATGCAGCAGCCTGGCGACCTGGAATGGCAAGGCTGACCTGGACAGTGGCCTTGGCCTGGTGCATTTCCAGAACCTGTTCGATGCCTTGGCCGAGCACCCGGAAAGCTGGCGGGTGGCCTTCGACCCGGCCGATCCGCAGCATACCCCGCGTGGGTTGGCGGTCGAGCAAGCCGCCGTGCGCAAACTGCTGCACCAGGCCGCGCTGGCTTCGCTCGAGCAGGTGAGCGACAGCGGTATAACGGGGGAGGCGCGTTGGGGGCAGGTGCAACAGGCGAGCGATGGCACGCCGGTGCCCGGTGGCCCGCAGGCATTGGGCGTGTACAACGCGATCCATAGCGTGCCGCACGGGCAGGGCAAGCGGCTGGTGGTCAGTGGTACCAGCTACCTGCAACTGGTCAGCTTTACCGACAAGGGGCCAGAGGCCCGTGGGCTCTTGGCGTTTTCCCAGTCGAGTGAAGCGGCTTCGGTGCATGCCAGTGACCAGACCAGGGCGTTCGCGGCCGGGCAACTGGCGGTGCTTCCGTTTACCGAGGCGCAGATCAAGGCGGATCCGGAGTACCGGGAAGTGGTGATCAGTGAGCGGGACAAGGGGGCGGTGGTTCAGCAGTAAGGCATGCCGGCCTCTTCGCGGGCTTGCCCGCTCCCACAGGTACCGCACCGCTTGTTGCCCGGGTGCAGTGCCTGTGGGAGCGGGCGAGCCCGCGAAGAAGGCGACCCGGTCGTTCAGGAAAACTCGAACGGCGCCAGCTGAAACCCGTGCTCGTCAACCTGCAAGGCCCAGCCGCGGCGGTCCCAGTCGCCCAGCACGATACGCCGTGCCGGTTGCCCGTCCACCACCAGCTTGTGTATCGCCGGCCGATGGGTATGGCCATGCACCAACGTGCGCACACCATGCGCCGCCATCACCTTCGGCACTTCCTCCGGCGTGACATCGACGATCTCGGTGGACTTCATCCGCGTTTGCGTGCGGCTTTCGCTGCGTAGCTTGCGTGCCAGCTTGTAGCGGGCCGACAGCGGCAGGTGCCGCAACACCCACAGGCTCAGCGGGTTGCGCAGCAGACGGCGCATTTTCATGTAGGCCAGGTCGCGGGTGCACAAGGTATCGCCGTGCATCAGCAGCACCTGTTCACCGCCCAGTTCGATCACGCAGGGGTCATGCAACAACCTGCAGCCGGCAGCGTCGCAGAAGGCCTGGCCGATCAGGAAGTCACGGTTGCCATGCATCAGGTAGATGGCCGTGCCGCTGTCGCTCAGCCGGCGCATGGCGTGGCAGACCGACTGCTGGAAGGGGGTCATGGCATCGTCGCCGATCCAGGCTTCGAAAAAGTCGCCAAGGATGTACAACGCCTGGGCGTGGCGGGCGCGGCCGTCGAGCAGATCAAGAAACGCCCGGGTAATGTCCGGGCGTTCTTCTTGCAGGTGCAGATCGGAGATCAGCAGGATCACTCAATGATCTCGGCTTTCTCGATGACTACGTCGTCTTTCGGCACGTCCTGGTGGCCAGCCTTGGAACCGGTTGCGACCTTTTCGATGGCGTCGACGATTTCACGGCCTTCGATCACTTCGCCGAATACCGCGTAGCCCCAGCCCTGCACGTTCTTGCCGCTGTGGTTGAGGAAGTCGTTGTCGGACGAGTTGATGAAGAACTGCGCCGAGGCGGAGTGCGGCTCCATGGTGCGGGCCATGGCGATGCTGTACTTCTTGTTCTTCAGGCCGTTGTCGGCTTCGTTCTGGATGCTGGCGCGGGTTTTCTTCTGGCTCATGCCCGGCTCGAAGCCGCCGCCCTGGATCATGAAGCCCTTGATCACGCGGTGGAACACGGTGCCATTGTAGTGGCCGTCCTTGACGTACTGAACGAAGTTTTCGGTAGTCAGCGGCGCTTTCTCGGCGTCCAGTTGCAGGACGATGTCGCCGTGGTTGGTGCTCAGTTTGACTTTGGACATGCTGAAACTCGCTCTTTCAAGGCAATCGGAATTAGGGTGCGCAGGGCGCGGGTTATCACCTGACGCAGGATCAGGCGATCGCGACACATGGCGCGCACTGGCCATTCTGCCAGGCTGCGGCAAAAAAGCCGTGATAAATCACGCCAGTTTGTCCGGGCCCGGCTGTCAGCAGCTTGACTGCTTCGGCTATGATAGGCCCTTTGATTCAATCGGCCTACCCAGGCCGGACACGTGCATTCAAGGATCCTATGAGCAAGCCCACTGCCGACAACGCGCCCAACGCCGCTGCCAAAGGCGCCCCCGCTGTCCCTGCGAACTTCCTGCGGCCGATCATCCAGGCCGACCTGGACTCGGGCAAGCACAGCAGCATCGTCACCCGTTTCCCGCCGGAGCCCAATGGCTACCTGCATATCGGTCACGCCAAGTCGATCTGCGTCAACTTCGGCCTGGCCAAGGAATTCGGGGGCGTTTGCCACCTGCGTTTCGACGATACCAACCCGGCCAAGGAAGACCAGGAGTACATCGACGCCATCCAGAGCGATGTCAAGTGGCTGGGCTTCGACTGGGCCGGCAACGTGCGCTACGCCTCCGACTACTTCGACCAGCTGCACGACTGGGCGGTCGAGCTGATCAAGCGTGGCAAGGCCTACGTTTGCGACCTTACCCCTGAGCAAGCCAAGGAATACCGCGGCAACCTCAAGGAGCCGGGCAAGAACAGCCCGTTCCGCGAGCGCAGCGTGGAAGAGAACCTCGACCTGTTCGCCCGCATGAAGGCTGGCGAGTTCAAGGATGGCGAGCGCGTGCTGCGGGCCAAGATCGACATGGCCTCGCCGAACATGAACCTGCGCGACCCGATCCTGTACCGCATCCGCCATGCCCACCACCACCAGACCGGTGACAAGTGGTGCATCTACCCCAACTACGACTTTACCCACGGCCAGTCGGACGCCATCGAGGGCATCACCCACTCGATCTGCACCCTGGAGTTCGAAGGGCATCGTCCGCTGTACGACTGGTTCCTCGACAACCTGCCGGTGCCGGCACACCCGCGCCAGTACGAGTTCAGCCGCCTGAACCTGAACTACACCATCACGTCCAAGCGCAAGCTCAAGCAGCTGGTCGACGAAAAGCACGTCGAAGGCTGGGACGACCCACGCATGTCGACCCTGTCCGGTTTCCGTCGCCGCGGCTACACCCCGGCCTCGATCCGCAACTTCTGCGAAATGATCGGTACCAACCGTTCCGACGGCGTGGTCGACATGTCGATGCTCGAGTTCAGCATCCGTGACGACCTGGACCGCACCGCGCCGCGCGCCATGTGCGTGCTGCGCCCGCTGAAAGTGGTCATCACCAACTATCCGCAAGGCCAGGTCGAGCAGCTCGAACTGCCGCGCCACCCGAAGGAAGACATGGGCGTGCGCGTGCTGCCGTTCTCCCGTGAGCTGTACATCGATCGTGACGACTTCATGGAAGAGCCACCGAAGGGCTACAAGCGCCTGGAACCGGCCGGTGAGGTGCGCCTGCGTGGCAGCTACGTGATCCGCGCCGACGAGGCGATCAAGGATGCCGAAGGCAACATCGTCGAGCTGCGCTGCTCGTACGACCCGGACACCCTGGGCAAGAACCCCGAAGGCCGCAAGGTCAAGGGCGTGATCCACTGGGTGCCGGCCGAGGGCAGCGTCGAGTGCGAAGTGCGCCTGTACGACCGTCTGTTCCGCTCGCCGAACCCGGAAAAGACCGAGGAGGGCGGCAGCTTCCTGGACAACATCAACCCAGGCTCTCTGCAAGTACTCAGCGGCTGCCGTGCCGAGCCGTCGCTGGCCCAGGCGCAGCCCGAGGACCGCTTCCAGTTCGAACGCGAAGGCTACTTCTGCGCCGACCTGAAAGACAGCCAGCCGGGTCGCCCGGTGTTCAACCGCACTGTCACCCTGCGTGACTCCTGGGGTAGCTGAGGAACCGCCGTGCTTACCATCTACAACACGCTGAGCAAAGCGAAGGAAGTCTTCAAGCCGCTGGATGGCAACAAGGTGCGCATGTACGTGTGCGGCATGACCGTATACGACTACTGCCACCTGGGCCATGGACGCAGCATGGTGGCTTTCGACCTGGTCACCCGCTGGCTGCGCAAGAGCGGCTACGAGCTGACCTACGTGCGCAACATCACCGACATCGATGACAAGATCATCAACCGGGCCAACGAGAACGGCGAAAGCTTCGACGCCCTGACCGCCCGCATGATAGACGCGATGCACGAAGACGAGCGCCGCCTGAACATCCTGCCGCCGGACCAGGAGCCACGGGCCACCGACCATATTGCCGGCATGCATGCGATGATCCAGACCCTGATCGACAAGGGTTACGCCTACGCCCCCGGCAACGGCGACGTGTACTACCGCGTCGGCAAGTTCGTCGGCTACGGCAAGCTGTCGCGCAAGAAGATCGAAGACCTGCGCATCGGTGCCCGTATCGAGGTCGACGAAGCCAAGCAGGACCCGCTGGACTTCGTGCTGTGGAAGGGCGTCAAGCCGGGCGAGCCAAGCTGGGAATCGCCATGGGGCCCGGGGCGTCCGGGCTGGCACATCGAATGCTCGGTGATGTCTACCTGCTGCCTGGGGGAAAGCTTTGACATCCATGGCGGCGGCAGCGACCTGGAGTTCCCGCACCACGAGAACGAGATTGCCCAGAGCGAGGCGGCTACCGGCAAGCAGTACGCCAATGCCTGGATGCACTGCGGCATGATCCGTATCAATGGCGAGAAGATGTCCAAGTCGTTGAACAACTTCTTCACCATTCGCGACGTGCTCGAGAAGTACCACCCGGAAGTGGTGCGCTACCTGCTGGTGGCCAGCCACTACCGCAGTGCGATCAACTACTCGGAAGACAGCCTGCGCGATGCCAAGGGCGCACTGGAACGCTTCTACCACGCTTTGCGTGGCCTGCCACGGGTGGCGGCCAAGGGTGGCGAGGAGTTTGTCGAGCGCTTCAGCGTGGCGATGAACGACGACTTCGGCACCCCCGAAGCCTGCGCCGTGCTGTTCGACCTGGTGCGCGAGATCAACCGCCTGCGCGACAGCGACCTGGACGCGGCTGCCGGCCTGGCCGGTCGCCTGCGCGAGCTGGGTGATGTGCTGGGTGTGCTGCAGCTGGAAGCCGATGACTTCCTGCGTGCCGGTGCCGAAGGCAAGGTGGATGCCGCTGAGGTCGAAGGCTTGATCCAGGCGCGCCTGCAGGCGCGTGCGGACAAGAACTGGGCCGAGTCCGACCGCATTCGCGACCAGCTGACTGCCATGGGGGTGGTGCTGGAAGACGGCAAGGGCGGGACTACCTGGCGTCTGGCTGACTGATCGGTGTAACTGGGGCTGCTTTGCAGCCCTTCGCGGGCTTGCCCGCTCCCACAGGAACCGCGCGCTTCCTTGGTTCAGCGCCAATCCCTGTGGGAGCGGGCAAGCCCGCGAAGGGCCGCATAGCGGCCCCGGCTTTTATTTGGCCAACCCGGCCAACGGGCAATGCAATACCAACCTCGCCCCACCCAGCTCGCTTTCCCCCACCTCCAGCCCGAACCCGTGCAGGTCGACGATCGCTGCAACGATCGACAAGCCCAGCCCGAACCCGGCATGGCGGTGGCCTTCATCGCTACGGTAGAAGCGCTTCAGCACTGCCGCCCGTTCCTCTTCAGGAATACCCGGTCCGCTGTCCTCGATGGCCAGCTGCAGGCCCTTGTCATCCTGCGTGGCAGTAATCCGTACCCGCCCACCCTCGGGCGTGAACTTGATGCCGTTACCCACCAGGTTGGCCAGCGCCTCGAACAGCAGCTCACGGTCACCGTGCAATGCCGGCAGCTCATCCGGTTGCCGCAGTTCCAGGCGAATGCCGCCATCTTCGGCCAACGGCAGGTAGAAGTCGTGCAGTTCCACCAGCAGTTCGTGCGGGTCAAGCTGGACGAAGCCGGCCCGCCGCTGACGGTCTTCCAGTTCGCTGATGCGCAACAAACCGCGAAAACGCGCCATCAGTGTGTCGGTTTCGCCGATGGCCTGGTCCAGCGCCTCGGCCTGGGTGGAGTCGGCCTCACTTTGCTGGCGAATGCGGTACAGCTGGGCGCGCAGGCGGGTGAGCGGGGTGCGCAGGTCGTGGGCGATGTTGTCGCACACGCCCTTGACCTCGTGCATCAGCCGCTCGATGCGGTCGAGCATGGCGTTGACGATGGCCGCCAGCATGTCCAGCTCATCACGGCGGGCTGACAACGGCAGGCGGTGGGTAAGGTCACCGGCGACGATCAGTTCGGCCTGGGCCTGGATCGCGCGGATGCGCTTGAGCGGCCGACGCCTTAACAGGTACCAGCCGGCAAAGCCCGGGATCAGGGTCAGCGAGATGCCCCAGAGCAGTGCATGCAGGATGATCCGGGTGACCACGAACAGCGAGCCGTTGTCGCGTACCAGCACCAGCCAGCGGCCATCCTGCACCTTGATCGCCACCGCGTCGCAGCTGTCGCGTGGCATGTGCGGGTCGTCGGCGTCCAGGCAGCGTTTGAGTTCGTGAACCTTGCCGTCCAGCCCCAGCTCGGGCGGGACGGCGCGAATGCGCCCGCCAATCGGGTTGAGCTGGCTGTCGAACAGGCCATAGGCGTCGAAGCTGCGCTCTTCGAAGGCCTGGCTGGCGACCAGGGCGTCGTCCAGCTGTTTACCGCTCATGTGTGCGAACAGGTGCTGGCGTTGCAGCATGGAATGGCGGGTGAGCTTGTTCAGGTAGCTGGACACTTCGAAGTACAGCACCCCCATGAGGATGCTGCTCCAGGCCACGAACAGAAAGCTGTACAGCGCCAGCAGGCGGCTGGTCGAGGAGCTCCAGCCTTTAGACGGGTTCAGCAATGGCATAGCCGGAGCCCCGTACCGTACGGATCAGCGGCTGCTGGCCGGGTGAGTCGATTTTCTTGCGCAGGCGGCCGATGTGCACGTCGATCAGGTTGGTGCCCGGGTCGAAGTGGTAGCCCCAGACTTCCTCGAAAATCATCATCCGCGTGATCACCTGGCCGCTATGGCGCATCAGGTACTCCAGCAGCTTGTACTCGGTGGGCAGCAGATTGAGGGTCTGTTCGCCACGGCGGGCTTCGTGGCTGATCAGGTCCAGTTGCAGGTCGGCAACCTGCAGGCGGGTCTGGGTCATGGGCACGCTGTTGCGGCGCAGCAGTACTTCGACGCGCGCGGCCATCTCGTCGGAGGCGAACGGTTTGGTCAGGTAGTCGTCACCCCCGGCACGCAGGCCGCGTACCCGCTCGTCGACGTCGGAGAGGGCGCTGATCATCAGGATCGGCGTGGCGATCTTGAGGCTGCGCAGGGTGGTAACGATGGTCAGCCCGTCGACCTCGGGCAGCATGCGGTCCAGGGTGATCAGGTCGTAGCCGCCGGCAATGGCCTTGGCCAGGCCTTCTCGGCCATTGTCGGCCCAATCCACCTCCAGGCCGTGGCTGGTAAGTTCGGCGACGATTTCCTGGCCGGTGACGGCGTCGTCTTCGATGGTCAGTACGCGAGGCATGCTGGTTCCCGGGCATCTAATGGAGACTTGATTGTGCCAAAGAATAGCCAAACGGCGATTTAAGAAAAATTCATCTGGCTGCCTGGCGCCATGAAGTGATCCCTTGTGGGATCAACTGTCGTGCAAAAACTCAGAAGCTAGCGCGGTCCTTGTGGGAGCGGGCGTGCCCGCGAAGCAGGCAGCGCGATGGATGGCACCGGCTGAGCCGGTGTTCGCGGGCATGCCCGCTCCCACAGGGTATCGTGCAGCTTTGGAATGATATTTCAGCGTGCGCCGATACCCTCGGCATGCATGATCTGCGCAATGATCGGCACCGGCGTCATCAGGTGCGAACGCATCATGGCACTGGCGCGCTTGGCGTCGCGGGCCAGGATCACCTCCACCAGTGCCGCATGCTCCTGGCGCTTGAGCTCCAGGGCCTGTTCGGAAAACACCGTCTGGGTCAGCCACAGGTGCCGGTAGCGCTCGGCCTGGTCGAACAGGTAGGTGCGCGCCTGCAGCAGGTGCTTGGAGCCGCAGCCCGATGCAATCGCCGTATGGAACGCCTTGTGCCGCTCGTCCCACACGTCCAGGCGCTGCTCGCGGGTCTTCACTTCCACCACCTTGGCCAGGGTATGCGAGTGGGCCAGTACCGACGCCTCCCAGGCGTCATCGCCACGCTCGATGGCCAGGGTGATGATCATTGCCTCCAGGTTGGCACGGGCATCGTAGATGTCGTTCATCTCGTCCAGCGACATGGGCGCCACGCGGTAGCCTTTCTGGCTGATCGCATTGACCAGGTGCTCGGCCACCAGCTGCGAAAGTGCTTCCCGCAGCGGGCCCACGCCCAGGTCGTAGCGTTCCTTCAGGGTGCTCATCAACAGCTTTTCCCCGGGCTTGAACACGCCGCGGATGATGTCCTTCTTGAGCCTCTCATACCCGCTGAATGCTGAGTTTTGTCGGGGGGCGAGCGCTTCCAAGGTCCTGTTCCTCAAACCGTTTTGCCGATCATACCGAAAGCGTTCGCTGGCGAAAAACAATGGACAAACATCAGCTTTATCGCTGAAAAATAAAAATGTAGACATTTTGCGATTGTGGCGATATTTTTACCTCGCCCGCACTGATCCAGGTCATCACTGGACGGCGCCACCCACCTTTTTTGCCAGGACACTGCCATGAACGCTTTTACGCAGATCGACGAACTTGTGATGCCGCTGCCGCTCGAACCGCGTGGTTACACCATCGCTCCCTCGAAACAGTCGCCGCGCCTGCTTGAGATCACCTTTGCCCGTGAAACGGTCGAAGCGTTCGTCCAGGCCGTTGCCCAGTGGCCGGTGCAGGCGCTGGAGTACAAGTCGTTCCTGCGTTTCCGTGTTGGCGAGATCCTCGACGAGCTGTGCCAAGGCACCCTGCGCCCGGTGCTGCTCAACACCATCCTCAACCGCGCCAGTGGCGGCATGCTGATCACCCCGGTCGGCCTGGATGACGTGAGCCAGGCCGAGGACATGGTCAAGTTCACCACCGCCTGCGCACACCTGATCGGCCGCTCCAACTACGACGCCATGAGCGGTCAGTTCTATGCCCGCTTCGTGGTGGTCAACAGTGACAACTCCGACAGTTACCTGCGCCAGCCGCACCGGGTCATGGAGCTGCACAACGACGGCACCTTCGTCAACCAGATCACCGACTACGTGCTGATGTTGAAGATTGACGAAAAGAACATGGAAGGTGGCAATTCGCTGCTGCTGCACCTGGACGACTGGGAGCAGTGCGACGAATTCTTCCGCCACCCGCTGGCCCGTCGCGAAATGCGCTGGACCGCACCGCCGAGCAAGAAAGTGTCCGAGGATGTGTTCCACTCGGTGTTCGACACCGATGCCGAAGGCCGCCCGACCATGCGCTACATTGATCAGTTCGTGCAGCCGGAAAACTACGAGGAGGGCATCTGGCTGAACGCCTTGTCCGAATCGCTGGAGGGCAGCGCGAAGAAGCTTTCGGTACCGGTGGGCGTGGGTAGCTTCCTGCTGATCAACAACCTGTTCTGGCTGCATGGCCGCGACCGCTTCACGCCGCACGAAGGCCTGCGCCGCGAGCTGATGCGCCAGCGCGGCTACGTAGCCTTCCCCAAGCCGCTGTACCAGCGCGGGCAATAATGACAGGGCGCGGGGCGGGCGCACGCCCACGCGTCTTTGCACAAAACGATGCCACCAGGGCCCGCGCGGGCCTTGGTGAGCCAGTCAGGCAATGCCTGCGTGTGAGGTAAGGCTGTGTACGATTTCATCATCATTGGCGGTGGCATTGTGGGCATGTCCACGGCCATGCACCTGATCAAGGTCTACCCGGACGCGAAGATTCTCCTGCTGGAGAAAGAGTCCGGCCCGGCCCGCCACCAGACCGGCCACAACAGCGGCGTGATCCACGCCGGCGTGTACTACACCCCCGGTAGCCTCAAGGCGCGCTTCTGCCTGGAAGGCAACAAGGCCACCAAGGCCTTCTGCACCCGGCACGGGATCCGCTTCGATGAGTGCGGCAAGCTGCTGGTGGCCACCAACGACCTTGAAATGCAGCGCATGAAGGCGCTGTGGGAGCGCACCGCGGCCAATGGCCTGGAGCGCTACTGGCTGTCGGCGGCCGAGCTGCGCGAGCGCGAGCCCAATATCGTTGGCATGGGTGGCATCTTCGTGCCCTCCAGCGGCATCGTCAATTACGCTGAAGTGACTGCGGCCATGGGGGCCGAGTTCCAGCGCGCGGGCGGTGAAATCCGCTATGGCGCCGAGGTGGTCGGCCTGCAGGAGCTGGCCAGCGAAGTGATCGTACGCACGCAGGCTGACGAATTGCGCAGCCGTTTCCTGGTGACCTGCTCGGGCCTGATGGCCGACCGCGTGGTGAGCATGCTGGGCTTGCGTACCGAGTTCGTCATCTGCCCGTTCCGGGGCGAGTACTATTTGTTGCCCAAACAGCACAACCAGATTGTCAACCACCTGATCTACCCGATTCCCGACCCGTCCATGCCGTTCCTGGGGGTGCACCTGACGCGCATGATCGACGGCACCGTCACCGTCGGCCCCAACGCCGTGCTGGCAATGAAGCGCGAGGGCTACCGCAAGACCGACGTCAGCCCGGCCGACCTGTTCCAGACCCTGACCACACCCGGCATCCTCAAGGTGCTGGCGAAGAACTTCCGCCCTGGCCTGATCGAGATGAAGAACTCGCTGTTCAAGGGTGGCTACCTCAAGCAGGTACAGAAGTACTGCCCGAGCATCACCAAGGCCGACCTCACGCCATACCCGGCCGGCGTGCGTGCCCAGGCCGTGTCGCGTGACGGCAAGCTGATCGACGACTTCCTGTTCGTCAACACCGCGCGCAGCGTCAATGTGTGCAACGCGCCGTCGCCGGCCGCCACCTCCGCCATCCCGATCGGTGCCTACATCGTCGACAAGGTATGCGAGCAGGTCGGCCGCCAGGGCGGCAGTTTCCCCAAGGCCGACCTGGCGCCTCGTCAGCGGGCTGGCGGCTGACCTACCCGTAATACGTTCTGCGGTTTCGTTTTACTCAACCCGTACTGCCCTACTCACCATCTGGGGCAGGGCGGGCTTTTTCGCGCCTGCGTCGGTGACGTGCAAGCCGGCGGCCCCTGCGTGGGCATGACAAAAACAACAAGGTAGCGCCATGCAAACCCACAAGAACAATTTGAGTCATGGATTGAAATCCCGGCATGTCACCATGCTGTCCATTGCCGGCGTGATCGGCGCCGGCCTGTTCGTCGGCTCCGGCCGCGCCATTGCCGAAGCAGGGCCCGCCACCATCCTGGCCTATATCCTGGCCGGCGCACTGGTGGTGCTGGTGATGCGCATGCTGGCCGAAATGGCCGTTGCCTCACCGGACACCGGTTCGTTCTCTACCTATGCCGACCTGGCCATTGGCAAGTGGGCCGGCTACACCATCGGCTGGCTGTACTGGTGGTTCTGGGTACTGATCATCCCCATCGAGGCCAACATCGCCGCCACCATCATCAATTCCTGGGTCCCGCAGCTGGAGATCTGGGTCCTGTCGTTGGTGATTACCCTGTTGCTGACCGCCACCAACCTGTTCAGCGTGAAGAACTACGGTGAGTTCGAGTTCTGGCTGGCGCTGGTGAAGGTGGTGGCCATCGTCGGTTTCATCGCGCTGGGGGTGTGCGCCATCTTCGGCCTGCTGCCGGGCTCCGGTGTCAGCGGCGTATCGCGCCTGTGGGATAGCGGCGGTTTCATGCCCAACGGGTTTGGTGCGGTGCTGAGTGCCATGCTGATTACCATGTTCTCGTTCCTCGGGGCAGAGGTGGTGACCATCGCCGCCGCCGAATCCGACGAGGCAGGCAAGCATATTTCCAAGGCCACCAATTCGGTAATCTGGCGCATCACGCTGTTTTACATCCTGTCGATCTTCATTGTCATCGCGCTGGTGCCATGGACTGACCCGCGCCTGGCCACCGAAGGCTCCTATGTCACGGTGCTGGACACCCTCGGGGTACCGAATGCCAAGGCCATCATCGACTTCGTGGTGCTGACCTCGGTCACCAGCTGCCTCAACTCCTCGCTGTATACCGCCTCGCGCATGGTCTATTCGCTGAGCCGCCGCGGTGACGCCCCGGCCTGCGCCCAGGTGACCAGCCGCAGTGGCACGCCGGTGGTGGCGGTGCTGCTGTCTACCGGTGCGGCGTTCCTGGCGGTGATTGCCAACTACCTGGTGCCGGCCAAGGTGTTCGGCTTCCTCATGGCAAGCTCCGGCGCGATTGCCTTGCTGGTGTACCTGGTGATCGCCGTTTCCCAGCTGCGCCTGCGCCAGCGCCTGACCGCACAGGGCAAGACGTTGGGCTACCGCATGTGGCTGTTCCCGTGGCTGACCTGGGGGGTGATCCTGTTCATCTGCGGTGTGCTGGTGCTGATGCTGTTCCGTCCGGACCACCGCCTTGAAGTGGTATCGACCCTGGTGCTGGCGGTGCTGGTGGTGTGTTCGGGCCTGCTGGTCACGCGGCGCCGGGCACGCGGGGTAGCGGTGAGTCCTGTAGGGCAGAGTGCCTGAAACACGGCCTGACGATTGGGTCATTGCAGACAGACGAGCAAGTCGCATCAGGCTGTGAGAGGATGTCCGCCATCACAGCCAGGACCCCGAACACAGCCTGATGAAGACACCGAAAAGAATCGAACCCCTGATCGAAGACGGCCTGGTCGACGAAGTCCTGCGGCCGTTGATGAGTGGCAAGGAAGCCGCCGTGTATGTGGTGCGCTGCGGCAGCCAGGTACGCTGTGCCAAGGTCTATAAAGAAGCCAACAAGCGCAGTTTCCGCCAGGCCGCCGAGTACCAGGAGGGCCGCAAGGTACGCAACAGCCGTCAGGCCCGGGCGATGGCCAAGGGCAGCAAGTACGGCCGCAAGGAAGCCGAAGACGCCTGGCAGAACGCCGAAGTGGCGGCGCTGTTCCGCCTGGCCAGTGCTGGCGTGCGGGTGCCCAAGCCTTACGACTTCCAGGACGGCGTGCTGTTGATGGAGCTGGTCACCGATGCCGACGGGGACGCGGCCCCCCGCTTGAACGACGTGCACCTCGAGGCCGAGGATGCCCGTACGTACCACGCCTTCGTCATTCGCCAGATCGTGCTGATGCTATGTGCCGGGCTGGTGCATGGTGACCTGTCGGAGTTCAACGTGCTGCTAGGCCCGGACGGGCCGGTGATCATCGACCTGCCGCAGGCGGTGGATGCCGCGGCCAACAACCATGCCTTCAGCATGCTGCAGCGCGACGTGGCGAACATGGCCCATTATTTCGGGCGCTTTGCGCCGGAGCTGAAAAGTACCCGCTATGCGCAGGAAATGTGGGCCTTGTACGAGGCGGGCAAATTGCTGCCTGATAGCGAACTGACCGGCGTGTTCGAGGATGACGAACATGAAGCCGACGTAAGTGGCGTGATGCGTGAAATTGACGCAGCCCGGCTGGATGATGCCCGGCGCCGCGCGGCGCGCGCCGAGGCAGAGCATGGGGCGGCGAGGGCAGAGGAGCCGACGCCGCCCTGGCTGCAGTGATGCGTTACGTGTGTCGGCCTCTTCGCGGACACGCCCGCTCCCACAGGGTTCGCAGGGTACGTGAGGGCTGCGCTGTACCTGTGGGAGCGGGCATGCCCGCGAAGAGGCCGGCACTGGAGAACTCGCGCGCAAACCGTCATTGCTGTTGACGCAAGACAATATCTCGTCATCTGGCCTTTTCACTGGCGCGTGACAGGCATAAGGTATACGCCGTTCAAATTCCCTGGAGCTGTCATGTCCAACCAATTTCCGTCCGTTCGTCCACGCCGCCTGCGCCAGAACGAGTCCCTGCGCACGATCTTCCAGGAAACCGAGTTCCGCCTTGAAGACCTGATCCTGCCGATCTTCGTCGAAGAGGGCATTGATGACTTCGTGCCGATCACCAGCATGCCGGGCGTCAACCGCATCCCCGAGAAGCTGCTTGCGCAGGAAATCGAGCGCTATGCCCGCGCCGGTATCAAGTCGGTGATGACCTTTGGCGTTTCGCACAACCTGGACGCTGTCGGCAGCGACACCTGGAACGAAAACGGCCTGGTCGCGCGCATGTCGCGCATCTGCAAGGACACCGTGCCGGAAATGGTGGTGATGTCCGACACCTGCTTCTGCGAATACACCAGCCACGGCCACTGCGGTGTGCTGCACGACCACGGCGTGGACAACGACGCCACCCTGGCCAACCTGGGCAAGCAGGCAGTCATCGCCGCCGCTGCCGGTGCCGATTTCATTGCCCCGTCGGCGGCGATGGACGGCCAGGTCCAAGCCATCCGCAGTGCCCTGGATGGTGCCGGCTTCCACGACACCGCGATCATGGCCTATTCCACCAAGTTCGCCTCGTCGCTGTATGGCCCGTTCCGTGAAGCCGGTGGTACCGCGCTGAAGGGCGACCGCAAAAGCTATCAGATGAACCCGATGAACCGCCGCGAAGCCGTGCGTGAGTCGCTGCTCGACGAGCAGGAAGGGGCCGATGTGCTGATGGTCAAGCCGGCCGGTGCCTACCTCGACGTGATCGCCGATATCCGTGCAGCATCGCGCCTGCCGCTGGCGGCGTACCAGGTAAGCGGTGAATACGCGATGATCAAGTTCGGTGGCCTGGCGGGTGCCATCGATGAAGGCCGGGTGGTGCGTGAAAGCATTGGCGCGATCAAGCGTGCCGGTGCCGACCTGATCCTCACCTACTTCGCCATGGACCTGGCCCGCGAAGGTATCTGACCGCGAGCCGCTGCCCCTGCAAGCCGCTGTCCCCGCAGCGGCTTTTCTTTTGGCTGCGCAGCAACCGGTGATGAAAAGCAAAAAAAACAGTAAGCGCTGAATTATTTAGTGTCCCGTTGTATCTCATCCCTTAGAGCATTCATCGACAGGGATACGGACATGAAACCTCGCAAGAAAAACCTCCAGCCAATCGGCCTGAAGGACATCACCATTGTCGACGATGGCAAGATGCGCAAGGCAATCACCGCGGCCGCATTGGGCAACGCCATGGAGTGGTTCGACTTCGGCGTCTACGGCTTCGTCGCCTACGCCCTGGGCAAGGTATTCTTCCCCAACGCCGACCCAAGCGTGCAGATGATCGCGGCGTTGGCCACGTTCTCGGTGCCGTTTCTGATCAGGCCGCTGGGCGGGCTGTTCTTCGGTGCCTTGGGTGACCGGTTCGGGCGGCAGAAAATCCTTGCTGCAACCATCGTGATCATGTCGCTCAGCACCTTCGCCATCGGCCTGATACCGTCCTATGCCAGCATTGGTATCTGGGCGCCGATCCTGTTGCTGCTGGCCAAGATGGCCCAGGGCTTCTCGGTGGGGGGCGAGTACACCGGCGCGTCGATCTTCGTCGCCGAATATGCCCCTGACCGTAAACGGGGGTTTCTCGGCAGTTGGCTGGACTTCGGCTCGATCGCCGGGTTCGTGTTGGGTGCCGGTGTGGTGGTGTTGATCTCTACGGTGCTGGGTGAGGAAAAGTTCCTCGAATGGGGTTGGCGCCTGCCGTTCTTCCTCGCCTTGCCGCTGGGCATCATCGGCCTGTACCTGCGCCATGCGCTGGAGGAAACGCCAGCCTTCCAGCAGCACGTCGACAAGCTGGAAAAAGGCGACCGCGAAGGCCTGGCGACCGGGCCCAAAGTGTCGTTCAAGGAAGTGGCCACCCAACACTGGCGCAGCCTGGTGACCTGCATCGGCGTGGTGATCGCCACCAACGTCACCTACTACATGCTGCTCACGTACATGCCCAGCTATCTGTCGCACAACCTGCATTACAGCGAAGATCATGGCGTGCTCATCATCATCGCGATCATGGTCGGCATGCTGTTCGTGCAGCCCATGATCGGGCTGCTCAGCGACAAGTTCGGCCGTCGACCGTTCATCATCGTCGGCAGCGTCGGCCTGTTGGTGCTGGCAATTCCGGCATTCATGCTGATCAACAGCGGCGTGCTGGGGGTGATTTTTGCCGGGCTGCTGATCATTGCCGTGCTGCTGAACTTCTTCATCGGCGTGATGGCCTCGACACTACCGGCCATGTTCCCCACACACATCCGCTACAGCGCCCTCGCCAGCGCCTTCAATATCTCGGTGCTGATCGCCGGCCTCACCCCGACCATCGCCGCCTGGCTGGTGGAAAGTACTGGCAACCTGTACATGCCGGCCTATTACCTGATGGTGATCGCGGCCGTGGGGCTGGTCACCGGCCTGACCATGAAGGAAACCGCCAACAAACCGCTGCGCGGCGCGGCACCGGCAGCATCGGATATCGAGGAAGCGCGTGAGCTGCTGCAGGAGCATCACGACAACATCGAGCAACGGATCGAGGACATCGATGCGCAGATTGCCGAACTGGAGGCCAAGCGCAAGTTGCTGGTGCAGCAGCACCCGCGCATCGAGTGATCAGTGTGGCATGTAACCACGCAGCCATGTCCGCGGAATGAACCGCGACACCAGGGCCAGCATGCAGGCCAGCGCGCAGCTGCCGGCCAGCGCCTGCAGGCCCAGGTGGTGCTCTAGCCAGGCACCCAGCGCGGCGCCCAGCAGCATGCCGGCCCAAGGTACCAGTTGCACCCGCCAGCCATTGCGCCGTTCGCCCAGCAGCCAGCGTCCCAGCCCGCGACCGAAGCGTGACAGGGCACCGGTGACGTAGGTCAGGCCGATCGGCAGGCCGTTCACCTGTTCGACCACGGCATTGATCATGCCCATGGCCAGCGTGGCAGCGAGTAGCGCTGGAAAGGTCACTGCCAAGGGCCATGCGGCTGCAAAGGCCAGCAGGGCGGCGACCACCAGCAGCACCGGCCAGGCCCGACGGCGAAAACCGCGTGCCAGCAGCACGCCCAGGGCATTGCCGACGACGAAGCCCAGCACCGCAGCACTCAGGCGCAGCACCAGGGGCAGGTCCGCATCGCTGATGGCGACGGCCAGGCGCGTGGTGTTACCGCTCATGAACGACACGAAGTCGCCCAGCGCCAGCAGGCCGATGGCATCGGTCATGCCGGCCAGCACCGACAGGCCGGCGACCAGGCCGAGGCCGACACGGCCACGCAGCACCTGCAGGCGTAGCCGCCTGGCTGTGCGCGCGGGGAGGGTATTGGGCAGCATCCTCGGGCACTCAGCGAGGCATTTCGCGGGCCAGGGTGCTCTTGATGGTACGTTCCACGACATCGACCAGCACCATGGTCTGGTGGTCCACTTCGATGTTGAGCAGTTCGCCGGCCTTGTAGCTGGGGAAGGTGGTCTGGCGCAGGGTTTCCGGGATCAGGTTGATGGTGATCACATTGTCCTCGACATCGGCGACGGTCAGGCTGCAGCCGTTGACCCCGATGAAGCCGCGCGGGAACACGTACTTGCCCCATTCCGGTGGCATGCGGAATTTGATGAAAGCACCGGTTTCCTTGATCGACAGCTCGACGATTTCGGCGGTGGTGGCGATGTGGCCGGCCATCAGGTGGCCGCCGACTTCGGCGTTCATCTTCGCCGAGCGTTCGATGTTGACGCCCTGGCCGGCCTTGAAGTTGCGCAGGTTGGTGCGCTCGAGGGTGGCGGTCATGGCGTCGAACCTGACCTGGGTACCGTTGATCTCGGTGACTGACAGGCAGGTGCCTTCGACACTGACGCTGGCGCCGATCTTCAGCTCGTCGAGCAGTTCCGGGGTGAGGTCGATGGTGAACTGGTTGTGGCCCGGGTAGGTGGTCACATCAAGCAGAGGGCGGACGGCCTGGACGATGCCGGTGTACATGGAGTTGCTCCTGGGCACGAAAAACAAAACTACCGAACGCTATGCCCGTGGAGCGGTAAAAGCAAGCCGGCCATTTGTCTGGAACTCCAAACCCACGCGGCCCCCTGTGGGAGCGGGCATGCCCGCGAAGCAGGCGACGCAGTGGATGGCACCGGCTGCGCCGGTGTTCGCGGGCGCGCCCGCTCCCACAGGTATGGTGCATTCCTTCAGCTGATGGGGCCCCTGTGGGAGCGGGCATGCCCGCGAAGCAGGCGACGCGGTGGATGGCACCGGCTACGCCGGTGTTCGCGGGCGCGCCCGCTCCCACAGGTAGGGTGCATTCCTTCAGCTGGTGCGGACCCTGTGGGAGCGGGCATGCCCGCGAAGCAGGCGACGCGGTGGATGGCACCGGCTACGCCGGTGTTCGCGGGCGCGCCCGCTCCCACAGGTAGGGTGCATTTCTTCAGCGGATGGGGTCGCTGTGGGAGCGGGCATGCCCGCGAAGCAGGCGACGCAGTGGATGGCACCGGCTGCGCCGGTGTTCGCGGGCGCGCCCGCTCCCACAGGTGTGGTGCATGCCTTCAGCTGATGGGGTCGCTGTGGGAGCGGGCATGCCCGCGAAGTAGGCGACGCAGTGGATGGCACCGGCTGCGCCGGTGTTCGCGGGCGCGCCCGCTCCCACAGGTGTGGTGCATGCCTTCAGCGGATGGGGTCGCTGTGGGAGCGGGCATGCCCGCGAAGCAGGCGACGCGGTGTATGGCACCGGCTGCGCCGGTGTTCGCGGGTGAACCCGCTCCCACAGGTATGGTGCATGCCTTCAGCGGATGGGGGCGCTGTGGGAGCGGGCATGCCCGCGAAGCAGGCGACGCGGTGTATGGCACCGGCTGCGCCGGTGTTCGCGGGCGCGCCCGCTCCCACGGGTATGGTGCATTCCTTCAGCAGGTGCGGACCCTGTGGGAGCGGGCATGCCCGCGAAGCAGGCGACGCGGTGTATGGCACCGGCTGCGCCGGTGTTCGCGGGTATCCCCCCCACAGATGTCGCCTTGCTGCCGTTCAGCACTTCACCGGCGAAGGCAATGGGACAAATACCATTCAGACATGGCCACTGCTGTTGACAATCCGCAAGCACAGCGCCTCATACGGGTCCAGGTTCACCATCAGCCGCCCATCCTCGGTCAAATCCCCTTCGACCGTTTCATTGATCATGTCCACCACCGGCCCCGGCGTGAATCCGGTCAGTTGCAGCTCCTCGGCAATCACTTCCTGGCCAAAGTTCAAGGCACTGATCTGGATGCCGCGCCCGGCCGGCAGCTCATGCACCATTACCAGCAAGCCGGGGCTGCTGACGTCGGGCACCAACAGCTGACGGCTGGTGGCGATGCCATAGGCCTGACGCACTGCCAGCAGTTTCTTCACCTTGCAGGCAAACGAATCGCCGTTTTCCAGCTGGCTGTCCAGGCTGCCATACAGCGACCGGGCACGGGGCATGCCACGCACTGACACCTGGGCCTGCGGCTCAAGCCCGGCCAGGTCGTAGCCACCCCGGTGAATCCAGCGGGTATCGCCATCCAGCATCCGCTGCGCGACCGCTTCGGCGGGCAAAGGCAGCGCGCCCACCAGGTCCCAGCCGGACAGCGCCACCACCCCCGGCTGCATCGCGTTGTACATGACCAGTAGCAAGTGCACCTTCTGGATCAGCTCTGTTTCTGCCGCGCCGATCTGCCCAAGGTCGCGGATACCCAGTGCGGCAGCGATCAGGCTGGCCGTGGTACAGGCTATGCCGTTGGTGACGAAGCGCAGGTTGTACGGCGCATGCTCGCCAGACAGCCGTTCGTAGATCTCTTCGCGGATGTGCTCGCGCAGGATGCCGCCAGGCAACGTCTGGCCTTTGTACAGGTACATGTCATGGGCATGCAGGGTCCAGAAATGCACCAGCTCCACGGTCAGTTCGTCATGGTTCTGCAAGGCATGGATCAGCGAGGCCGGGTCGATGCCGAAGGCGTGCATTTCCTTGAGCATCAGGCGCAGGAACTCGGTGTCGCCGGTCAGCAGTGCATGCTGGTAGGCCGGCCGGGTAATGAAGTCGTAGGACAGGTCGGCACCGCCCCTGGACATCTGCGCGATATCGTCGAGGGTCAGGTTCAGTTCCTGGAAGCTGAAACCGCCGGCCTTGCGGATCATGCCGCCGATCAGCTGGTTGCCGACGATCGATAGCGGGTGGCTTTCCGACCAGGCCGTGCCGCTGGCGCGCGTCTCCACGCCGAGAAAGCCGTTGGCATCCAGACGCAGGCCGCGTGCGCCCAGGCAGTCCAGAGCGTGCAGGGCATCGCCAATGATCATCTGCTGGGCGGCGAAGGTCGGGTCCAGCCAGTTCAGCGACGGCTGGCCTTCCTTGAAGTAATGCAGGTACACCCAGCGCCGGGTCTTGCCATCCACACCGGTCACCGGCGGCGTGGCGCTCCAGTCGGTTTCCTTCACGCCTGGCTCGAAAAAGATCACCCGTTGCAGCTGGCCGACGATGTAATGGCGGGCCTTGAGTTCGTCGCACTGGGCCGGCAGCAGGTTGACCGCGTCGCGCCCGGCCGGCACTTCGGGCAGCAACGGCCAGTCTTCCTCGCGGATTTCGACCATGTGGTACAGCCCCGGGTAGGGCCCGTAGGCCAGCTCGGCCAGGCGGAAGTCGGCGCCCTTGCCTGTGTGCGAGGGGATCAGGTCGTCGATGGTCACGGCATTGTGCGCGGCGGCCATGCGGCTCATCTGGACCAGCTCCTGCTCGCTGCCGTACAGCGGGTCGATGTCGAAACTGATGCGGTCGAAGTTGCCATCGACGCTGGGGGTGAGCTCACGACCACGGATGCCGCCGGACAACTTGATCGGGCCGGTGTGCAGGCCCTGGATGCCGATTTCCGACAACCGCTTCCACAGCGCCTCGTGGGCCAGGGCGCCAAGCACCGAACAACCGTCGGGGGCGATGATGGCGTCGGGGTAGACGGTCAGCCAGACCGAAGCGATCTCGGTGGCGCGGCGGGGTTGGGCTTCGGCGTAGGGCTGTTGCCACAGGCGCGACTGCCCCGAGTACAGGTGGGTGCGTTGCTGGGAGGCCCTGAGCATGGCGCGGTCTTCGAGCCATTTGACGTATGACGGGTCGGGTGGGGTCATTTCGCGTCCTCTTTGCGTGTCGGCAGCGGCTCAGGTTATGACGGCTGTGGCGGCTGATCGTTCGGCTTGAGAATGGTTCTGGCTGCTTCGCGGGCACGCCCGCTCCCACAGGGGCTCCACACACTTCGCGCACTCACTGCCGCATGGGCTTGGCGATTTGCTTGCCAGCCCGGGAGGCGACTTCCAGGGCTTGGCCGTCCCGTTGCTTGCCTTGCCGAGCCTGGCCTTCGAGCTGCGGAATCAGCATGCCCTCCGGCAAATGGCGCCAGAACCGCCCGGGCATGTGCAGGCGCAAGGCATCGGGGTTGAGGCGGGCAGGGTTGAAGGTATGACGATAGTAGGTGCGCCACAATTCGGCGCCAGGGTCTTCGGCGTTGCGCGCCCACTGGCGCCAGGGCTCGGGGCACTGGCGCTGGTAGTCGAATGCCTGGCCATCGAAGCGTATGCCGTCGTGGGGCGTGGCAATCAACCAGCGCAAACGCCCCAGGCGGTCGGCGAAATGCGCACTGGCGCTTTCCAGAATGTCATGCGCCGGTTCGTGATAGGCCACCAGGTCAAGTTGCAGCTGTTCAGCCAGTACTTCGGGCAGTGGCACGAAGCGTACGAACGCATGCAGGTGATGCGCTTCGCGATTGACCTGCTTGATCCGCCTGTGCAGCTCACTGCCCAACCGGTCGCCCGCCAGCATGGCGGTGCGGTCGCCATGGGCCACCCGCCAAAGTACCTCGTAAAGCAGGTTCCAGCGCTGCTCGCCACGGTAGCGGGCCGCCTGTTCCAGCTGGCCCAGCAGCGCCGCTGGCACCTTGGCGCGAAAAGGACCGGGGCCGTCCGGCAGTGCGGTCGGCATGGCCAGCAAATCAGCCACCGGCCCTTGCACCCAGGTGACCTCCGACGGGTCGATGCCATGCCCCAACAACACCCGGGCCTGGTCACGCCAGGTGGCGAACAGGCCGTCGCAGTCGAGCGCGATCATCCCCACAAGCCCATTTGCACCGGCGCCTGCGGCTCACGCAAGCGCGCCCTCAGCAGGCCGCTGCGCAACTCGGCCTGGGCCGGGCGGTAGTCGCTGGTGACAATGAACGGCCGCGCCTTGTCCAGCACACAGCGCAACTGGACCAGGTCATCGTAGCGAATGCGCCGTTCGCGTCGCAGGGCTACCAAGCGCTGCACGCTGCGCAGGCCGACGCCGGGGATGCGTGCCAGTAGCGCCGGCTCGGCACGGTTCACATCCAGTGGGAACACTTCGCGGTTGGCCAGCGCCCAGGCCAGCTTGGGGTCGATGTCCAGTGCCAGGTTGCCGCTCTGGCCCAGCAGCTCGCCGGCCTTGTAGCCATAGCCACGCAGCAGGAAGTCAGCCTGGTACAGGCGGTGTTCGCGCAGCAGCGGCGGTGCGGCCAGGGGTACGCTGCCGGGGCTGTCGGGGATGGGGCTGAAGGCGGAATAGTACACGCGCTTGAGGCCGTAGCCCTGGTACAGCGATTCGGCATTGCGCAGCAATGTGCTGTCGTCGGTGCTGTCCGCCCCGACGATCACCTGGGTGCTTTGCCCGGCCGGGGTAAAGCGCGGCGCCTTGGGTTCGTGGGCCACGGCTTGCTGGCCCCGGTGGATCACGCCCATGGCCTGGCGAATGGTGTGCGCCTGTTTCTCCGGTGCCAGGCGTTTCAGGCTGGCGTCGGTCGGCAGCTCGATGTTGACGCTGAGCCGGTCAGCCAGGCGCCCGGCTTCTTCGATCAGCAGCGGGTCGGCATCAGGGATGGTTTTGAGGTGGATATAGCCACGGAAGCCGTGCTCCTCGCGTAACAGCCGGGCCACACGGATCAGCTGCTCCATGGTGTAGTCCGCCGAGCGGATGATGCCAGAGCTGAGAAACAGACCGCTGATGCAGTTGCGCCGGTAGAAGTCCAGCGTCAGCCGGACCACTTCCTCGGGGCTGAAGCGTGCGCGTGGCACATTGCTGGAGCGGCGGTTGACGCAGTATTGGCAGTCGTAGAGGCAAAAGTTGGTCAGTAGCACCTTGAGCAGCGACACGCAGCGCCCGTCGGGGGTGTAGCTGTGACAGATGCCCATGCCATTGGTAGCACCCAGGCCATCAGCCCCACGCGAGTTGCGCGTGGGCGCGCCGCTGCTGGCGCAGGATGCGTCGTACTTGGCAGCATCTGCAAGGATGCCGAGTTTGGCGATGAGTTGCATGGGGCTGACCTGTGATACTGAATATTCATACAGTATTTTGAGATGTGACGGATTGCAAGTGATTGTGCGCCGGCCATGCCCGACTACCTTGGCGAGCAGCCCGCTCCCAGGGAACCTGGGCTGCCCCCGAAAAAGTTGGCTCGATCCCCTGTGGGAGCGGCCTTGTGTCGCGAAAGGGCTGCAAAGCAGCCCCAGCAGTTTCAACTATTGCGCATCAATCCTGGGGCCGCGTTGCAGCCCTTTCGCGACACAAGGCCGCTCCCACAGGGATAGCGCGTAGCCTAGGCTCGGCGCCAGGCTTCAGGCTGCAAGCGTGCCCGCGAATTCCTGCGGAAACGTTGACAGGTACTAAGGCGACGCCGCCCAGGCGAAGTGGTAGACATGGCTGGGGGCCGTGGCCTGGCATTGGCGGTTATCGGCGTCGGCACCGACCACATACCACTCGGCGCGCGAGGTCTGGCCCAGCCTGCGTGCCTTGTCGGCACTGAAGCAGCGGCCCAGTTCCGAAGCCGGGACCAGGGCAAAGGCGGCAGGGTTGTGGCGCAGCCAGTAGACGGCTGCATCCGCCCTGGACTGGCCGGTAAAACCGAAGTGCACGATGGGTTGCCGGGCAAACAGCCAATGCCCCTCGCGCCAGTTGACCAGTACCAGCTCGGCGCCGCCTGTGGCTCGTGCAGCGTCGGTCATCAATGTCTCATGCGGGTTGCGGCCTTCCTTCAGCGGCTCGACGAAACCGCGCGCAAACCACAGCGCAAACCATACCAGGGCCACGGCAGTGAACGCCTTGCGCCAGGCCGGACGGCCGCCTAGCCAGCGCTTGAGCAGCCACGGCAGCAGCGGCGCGATGGCCAGCACCAGGCCCGGCAGCGCCGGGAAGACATACAGCTTGCGCTTGCCGCTGCTGAGGCTGAAAAACAACAGCACCAGTGCCACCCAGCCGAGCAGCAGCAGGAAGCGCCCGTCGCGTTTGTGCAACTGTCGGCGCCAGGCCGGTACCAGCCAGGGCAGGACCAGCACCAGTGGCAGCCAGTACTTGGGGATGACCTTTACGAAGAAGTACCAGAACGGTTCGCGATGGTCCCAGGCATTGGCATAGCGGCTGGCGGTCTGGCGCAGCAGGATCTCCTTCAGATAGGCCAGCTCCGCCGCGCCACCGCCATGGGCAATCGATACCAGCAGTGGCAGCAGCCACACGGCGCAACCGGCCAGCAGCCACAGCAGCCCCAGGCACCAGCGCCAACCCTGCCCCGGCATGGCCACAACCCCGTGCCAGCGGTGGCGCACCGCCCAGGCATAGGGCAGCAGTAGCAGCGCCGGGACAAAGCCCACGCCCTTGCTGATGATGCCCAGGCCCATGGCGATGCAGGCCAGGTAGAACCAGCCCCAGGCCGGCCCGAGCAGCAGGTGGCGCAGCATGCCGTAGAAACCCAGGGCCACCCACAGGCACAGGAAACTGTCGATCTGCCCGGTGCGCAGGATGCTGTAGCTCTGGTAGGTAGCCAGGAACAGCAAGGCGGCGATCACGCCGATGCGCCGGTTCCACAGGCGCCACCCCAGGTCATGCAGCACCCAGGTGATGGTTGCCGCCGACAGCAGCCCAGGCAGGTACAGGGCCACCTTGGGCAATCCGGTGAGGTGGCTGAACATCGCCACGGTCCACATGAACAGTGGCGGCTTGTCGCCGTAGATTTCCGCCGCCCGGTGCGGGATGAACCAGTTGCCGCTCTGCAGCATTTCCAGCGCGACGCCGAGAAAGCGTTCTTCATCCACATTCATCGGTTGGCGCCAGCCGATACCCGCGCCCACCAGCAGTATGGCGAGGGTAATCAGGGCCAGGCGTTCGGCCCCGAGCGTGTTGAACCTTGGCAAGGGCTATTCCTTCTGTTCCTGATGGCGGGCGATCAGCTGCAGGTTGCGCAGGTAGACCAGAAAGCCGAAGCTCTGGCCGATGATGAATACCGGGTCCTGGCGATAGATGGCGTAAGTCAGCAGCAGTGCGCTGCCGAGCATGCTCAGGTACCAGAAACCCACCGGTATCACGCTGCGGCGCTTGAACTCGCTGTACAGCCACTGCAATACGAAGCGCCCGGTGAATACGACCTGGCCGGCGAAGCCGATGATCAACCACAGGGTTTCACGGGTCATCCTTCGAGCTCCTGGGGGGGCGTGTCCAGGCGCGTGCGACGTATCAGCCACCAGACCCCGAACAGGTCGAGAATGCCGACCAGGGCGCGGTCCAGGTTGCCGTACTTGGACACCCCGGCGTGACGTGGCCGGTGATTGACCGGGTGCACCAGCATGCGGCCGTTGTGGCGCAGGATCAGCGCCGGGATGAAGCGATGCATGTGGTCGAAATAGGGCAGGCGCAGGAAGGCCGTGCGCTCGATCAGTTTCAGCCCGCAGCCGGTGTCTGGCGTGGCGTCCTTGAGCAGGCGGCTGCGCAGGCCGTTGGCAAAGCGCGAGGCCCAGCGCTTGCTGGCGCTGTCGCGGCGGTTGACCCGGTGCCCGGCCACCAGCTTGAGGGCCCCGGCCAGGTCCTGGTTGGCGCGCACCAGGGCCAGCATGGCGGGGATGTCGGCCGGGTCGTTCTGGCCGTCGCCGTCCAGGGTCGCCAGCCAGCGCCCGCGTGCAGCCTGGGCGGCATGCCACAGCGAGGTGCTCTGGCCCAGCGAGCGCGCGTGGCGGAGGATGCGCAGCTGCGGGTAACCCTGGCTTTTCAGTTGCTGCAGTACGCTCAGGGTGCGGTCGCTGCTGCCGTCATCGACCACCAGCACTTCATAGTCTTCAGCCGCCAGCGCGGTGCGTATTTCCATCAGCAGTGACGGCAGGTTGTCGACCTCGTTCCTGGCGGGAATGAGTACCGAGAGGTCCAGTGCATCTGTCATGGGGCGTCCTGTGATCGTGTTGTGATTGCGCGGTTCAAACCCGGTAGAAATCCCGGTACCAGCCAACGAAGGCATTGACGCCGTGGTCCAGCGATGTGCCGGGGGTGTAGCCGATCCAGCGCGCCAGCGAGCCGACGTCGGCCCAGGTTTCCAGCACGTCACCCGCTTGCAGAGGCAGGTAGTCGCGCCGGGCCTTGATGCCCAAGGCACGTTCCAGGCTTTCGACGAAGTGCAGCAGCCGTACCGGCTGGCCTCGGCCGATGTTGAACACCTGGCAGGGTGGTTGCCCCTTGTCCGGCACTGGCGGCTTCAGGCGTAAGCGCACGATGCTCTCGACGATGTCGTCGATGTAGGTGAAGTCGCGCCCCATCAGGCCGTTGTTGTAGAGCTCGATCGGTCGGCCCTCGAGCATGGCGCGGGTGAACCTGAACAACGCCATGTCGGGGCGGCCCCAGGGGCCGTAAACGGTGAAAAAGCGCAGGCCGGTGGTCGGCAACTGGTACAGGTGTGCGTAGCTGTGCGCCATCAGTTCATTGGCGCGCTTGCTGGCGGCATACAGCGACAGCGGTTGCCCGACCGGGTCGTCGACGCTGAACGGCAGCTTGGCGTTGGCGCCGTACACCGAACTGCTGGAGGCGTAGATCAGGTGGCGTGGCGGCTGCTGGCGGCAGGCTTCGAGCAGGTTGAGAAAGCCGACCAGGTTGGCCTGGCCATAGGCGCCGGGGTTGTCCAGCGAGTAGCGCACCCCGGCCTGCGCCGCCAGGTGGATCACGGCACTGAACGCCTGCCCGGCAAACAGCTGTTGCAGTTCGCTCGGGTGGGCGATGTCGAGTGTGTGAAAGCGGAAACCGGCAAAACCGAACAGCTGCTGCAGGCGCGCCAGCTTCAGCTGGACGCTGTAATAGGCATTGAGGTTGTCGACACCGAGCACCTCGATGCCTGCTTCGCACAGCCGCCGTGCCACGTGATAGCCGATAAAGCCGGCCACGCCGGTAATCAGGACGGGCATGCTGGCTGTACCTGGCCACGGCCGATGCCGTAGTAAGTCAGGCCGGCGGCGGCCATGTGCTCGGGTTCGAACAGGTTGCGCCCGTCGAACACCACCCGGTCGGCCAGTTGCTGCGGCACCTTGTCCAGGTTGAGCACGCGGTAGTCCTGCCACTCGGTAACGATCACCAGGGCATCGGCGCCGCGCAGCGCATCGTCCTTGCACGGCACCAGCTGCAGGTCGGCGCGTGGGCCATAGTGGCGCTGGATCGCTTCCATGGCCTGCGGGTCGTGGGCCTGCACCCGCGCACCGGCGGCCCACAGCGCTTCCAGCAGGACCCGGCTGGAGGCCTCGCGGATGTCGTTGGTATTGGGCTTGAACGACAACCCCCACAAAGCGAAGACCTTGCCCCGCAGGCCACGTGGGTAGTGGCGCTGGATCTTGCTGAACAGCCGGCCCTTTTGCTGCTCGTTGACCGACTCCACCGCACGCAGCAACTGCGGTTCGAAGCCTTCGGCCTCGGCGCTGCGGCGCAGGGCTTGCAGGTCCTTGGGGAAGCATGAGCCGCCAAAGCCGCAGCCGGCATAGATGAAGTCGTAGCCGATGCGCGGGTCCGAGCCGATGCCACGGCGCACCATTTCGATGTCGGCGCCCAAATGCTCGGCCAGGTTGGCGATTTCGTTGATGAACGAGATCTTGGTCGCCAGCATGCAGTTGGCCGCGTACTTGGTCAGCTCGGCGCTGCGCGCATCCATGACCATGAGCTTTTCGCGGTTGCGGCTGAATGGCAGGTACAGCTCGCGCAGCAGCTCCACTTCGGCGGGGGCCGCGCCGCCGATGATGATGCGCTCCGGGCGCATGCAGTCATCGACGGCCGAGCCTTCCTTGAGGAACTCGGGGTTGCTGACAACGTGGAAGCGGCTGCTATCGGCCACGGTCTGGGCGATGCGCGCCTTGATGCGGTGCACCGTGCCGACCGGTACAGTGGATTTGTTGACGATCACCTTGTGGCCATCGGCATGTTCGAGGATGCTGTCGACCACGGCGAATACATGCTTCAGGTCGGCGCTGCCATCGGCCTGTGGCGGGGTACCGACGGCGATGAACTGCAACCTGGCGTAGTTGGCCGCTTCGCTGGCGTCGGTGGTGAAGCGCAGGCGACCGCAGGCCAGGTTCTTTTCCAGCATCGGCGCAAGGCCGGGCTCGAAGATCGGGCAATGGCCTGCATTGAGGCTGGCGACCCGCTCGGCGTCGACATCCATGCACAACACCGCATGCCCCACCTGGGCCAGGCACACTGCCTGGGTGAGGCCGACATAGCCGGTACCGAAAACCGTGACCTTCATTTGACAGCTCCTTGGGAAGAAAGCTGAAAAAAAATGTCACATTGTTGTTTAGGAATTGTTACCTGCGCTGGCCGCCAGCTGTTGGGTAACGTGCCATAGCTGTTGCCTGAACCAGCGTCGCAAATGGTCTGCATGGGTGCGTTCGTGCCAGATCTGCATCACCTCGACCGCTGGCAGTGTCAGCGGCAGCGGGTACATGCGCAGGTCGTCATCACGCTCGCTGGCTTCGATGGCCAACGACCGCAGGCAGGTGAGCAGCAGGTTCGTGCCGCGCAGCAGGCGCGTGGGTGCGACGAAGCTCGACAGGCCAGCCACGACCCGTCGTTGCATTCCCAGGTTGCGCAAGGCGCGGTCGACCAGGCCATCGAGGTCGCCGGTGAGGGTGGTGAGCAGGTGGTCGCTGGCCAGGAAGCTATCGAGGTCCAGGCCTTGGTCCAGGGCTGGGTGGCTTCGCGAGGCCAGCACTACGAAGTGTTCGGTGAGCAGGCGCTGTTGGTGGAAGGTTTCCGGGAGGTCGGTATAGAACCCGGCAACGGCCAGGTCACAGGTGCCTTTCTCCAGTGCTTCGCGAGGGAGCTGGCCACGGGTGTTGTGGGTGACCAGTGTCAGGTTCGGTGCCTGGCTGCGCAGGATCGGCAGCAGCCTGGGCAATAGCGTCTGCTCTGCATAGTCGGTGCTGTACAGGTGCAGGCGGGCAGGGCGGGCGAGGAAGTCCTGCCCTTCGCAGCGTTCATAGAAAACCTCCAGCCCCACCACCAGGCGTTCTACTTCGGGCGCAAGTTCGTGGGCGCGTGGTGTCGGGGTCAGGCCCCGGGGCGCGCGGACGAACAGCGGGTCGCCAAACTGATGGCGCAGCTTGTTGAGCTTGTGACTGAGCGCGGGCTGGCTCAGCGCCATGCGTTGGGCGGCGAGGGTAGCGTTGCGTTCCTGATACAGCACATGGAACAGGTACAGCAGGTTGAGGTCCTTGCTGGTGATATTCATTTTCTGGATCACAGGCATGAGAGCTTTCGAATTATCGAATCATAGCCTTGCCATTAGCATGAACGCATCCCGCCAACATGAGCGGACAGCTCCATTTGCCTGATCAGGAGATTGTTGCATGACCAAGATGTCCCGACTTGCCCTGGCTGTTGCCGGCACCCTGCTTGCCGCCGGCGCCCACGCTGCACCCAAGGGTGAGGTGCTGGTGCTGCTGTCCAGCGAGCACCAGTTGCCGCTGCAGGACGGCAAGCGCTACGCCACCGGCTACTACCTCAACGAATTCGGCGTGCCTGCCGACCAGTTGCTCAAGGCTGGCTACAAGCTGGTGCTGGTTACCCCCAAGGGTAATGCCCCGCGCGTCGACCAGCGTTCGATCGACCCAAGCTACTTTGCCGGCGATGCGGTGGAGATGCGCCGGATCGAGAAGGTCGTGCAAGGCCTGCCGGGCATTGACGATACGCTGTCGGTAAAAGAAGTCCTGGCAGGTGACCTGGGGCGCTATGCCGGGTTGTTCATCCCCGGCGGCCATGCGCCGTTGATCGACCTGGCCAACAATCCGGACGTGGGCGCCTTGCTGCGGCATTTCCACCAGGCCGGCAAGCCCACGGCCGCCATCTGCCACGGCCCCATCGCCTTGCTCTCGGCCCAGCAGGACCCGGCAGGCTACCAGTCGGCGCTGGTGCGTGGTGAAAAGCCGACGGCCAACGACTGGCTGTACAAGGGCTACAAGATGACCATTTTCTCCGACCCGGAGGAGCAGGTGTTCGAGGGTTCGCTCAAGGACCAGCGGCTGTTGTTCTACCCGGCCAACGCCATGGCAATGGCAGGGGGGGAGATGGGCTATGCCAAGGCCTGGCAACCCCATGTGGTGGTGGACCGTGAACTGATTACCGGGCAGAACCCGTTCTCGGACAAGGCCCTGGCCAAGGCGCTGCTGGAAAAATTGGCCGGGCAGGGTGGCTGAAGCCTGCACCGGCCTCTTCGCGGGCATGCCCGCTCCCACAGGGCTGGCACTGGCCTGAGGCAGGCACGCTACCTGTGGGAGCGGGCGCGCCCGCGAAGAGGCCGGGCCTGCAAAAACGGAGAGGGCGCCATGTTGGCGCCCCCTCTGTGTTGCTGCTTAGGCTTCAGCGTCCCAGGGACGATCGCCTTTTTCATCCTTGACGCGGGTCGGCAGGCCCATCACGTCCAGCGCCTTGAGGAACGGCTCGGCTGGCAGCTCTTCGACGTTGACCATGCGCTTGGCATCCCACTCGCCACGGGCGACCAGCAGGGCGGCGGCCACTGGCGGTACACCGGCGGTGTAGGAAATGCCCTGGCTGTCGGTCTCGGCGTAGGCTTCTTCGTGGTCCGCCACGTTGTAGATGAACACTTCGCGCGGCTGGCCATCCTTGGTGCCCTTGACCAGGTCACCGATGCAGGTCTTGCCGGTGTAGCCCGGGGCCAGCGAGGCTGGGTCCGGCAGCACGGCCTTGACCACCTTCAGCGGCACCACTTCCAGGCCTTCGGCGGTTTTCACCGGTTGCTCGGAGAGCAGGCCCAGGTTCTTCAGCACGGTGAACACGTTGATGTAGTGCTCGCCGAAGCTCATCCAGAAACGCACGTTCGGCACGTTGAGGTTCTTCGAAATCGAGTGAACTTCATCGTGGCCGGTCAGGTACAGGTTCTGCGAACCTACCACTGGCAGGTCGTCGGTACGCTTGACCTCGAACATGGTGTTGCTGGTCCACTGGCTGTTCTGCCAGCTCCACACTTGCCCGGTGAACTCGCGGAAGTTGATTTCCGGGTCGAAGTTGGTGGCGAAGTACTTGCCATGCGAACCGGCATTGACGTCGAGGATGTCGATCGAGTCAATGCTGTCGAAATACTGTTGCTGCGCCAGCTTGGCGTAGCTGTTCACCACACCCGGGTCGAAACCGACGCCGAGAATGGCGGTAATGTTCTTTGCCTGGCACTCTTCGAGGTGTTTCCACTCGTAGTTGCCGTACCAGGGCGGGGTCTCGCAAATCTTGCCCGGCTCTTCGTGGATGGCGGTGTCCAGATAGGCGACACCGGTATCGATGCAGGCACGCAGCACCGACATGTTGAGGAAGGCGGAACCAACGTTGATCACGATCTGCGATTCGGTTTCGCGGATCAGCGCCTTGGTTGCCTCGACATCGAGGGCATTGAGCGAGAAGGCCTGGATGTCGGCGGGTACCTTGAGGCTACCCTTGGCCTTGACGCTGTCGATGATGGCCTGGCATTTGGAGATGTTCCGTGACGCGATAGCGATACGACCCAGTTCGTCGTTATGCTGCGCGCACTTGTGGGCCACCACCTTGGCGACACCTCCTGCACCAATGATAAGAACGTTCTTCTTCAATTTATCCCTTGCTCCTTACTGAAAGCCGGTCTTACGACAGGCTGGAAACGTAGTCTTCGAAACCGAACTCGCGCACCACTTCGACGCTGCCGTCGAGTTGCTTGACCACGATGGATGGCATTTTCAGACCGTTGAACCAGTTTTTCTTGACCATGGTGTAACCCGCCGCGTCAACGAACGACAGGCGATCACCGATGGCCAGCGGACGATCGAATTGGTATTCGCCGAAGATGTCACCGGCCAGGCACGACTTGCCGCAGACCATGTAGGTGTGTGCGCCGTCGTTGGGGGCCATCTTGGCGTTGAGGCGGTAGATCAGCAGGTCGAGCATATGCGCTTCGATCGAGCTGTCGACCACGGCCAGGTGCTTGCCGTTGTACAGGGTGTCGAGCACGGTCACTTCCAGCGAGGCGCTGTTGGTGATGGCCGCTTCGCCCGGCTCCAGGTACACCTGCACGCCGTACTTTTCCGAGAAGGCTTTCAGGCGCGCGCAGAAGGCGTCCAGCGCGTAGTCTTCACCGGTGAAGTGGATGCCGCCACCGAGGCTGACCCATTCGACCTTGTGCAGCAGGTGGCCGAAGCGCTCTTCGATGTGCGTGAGCATCTTGTCGAACAGGCCGAAGTCGCCGTTCTCGCAGTTGTTGTGGAACATGAAGCCGGAGATCTGCTCGATCACCTGTTCGACCTTGGCCGGGTCCCATTCGCCCAGGCGGCTGAACGGGCGGGCCGGGTCGGCCAGCAGGTAGTCGGAGCTGCTGACCTGCGGGTTGACGCGCAGGCCACGGACCTTGCCTTCGGACTGTTCGGCAAAGCGCTGCAGCTGGCCGATCGAGTTGAAGATGATCTTGTCGCAGTTCTCGAGCATTTCCTCGACCTCGTCGTCGGCCCAGGCCACGCTGTAGGCGTGGGTTTCGCCGGCGAACTTCTGGCGGCCGAGCTTGAGCTCGTACAGCGACGAAGAGGTGGTGCCGTCCATGTACTGTTGCATGAGGTCGAAGACCGACCAGGTGGCGAAGCACTTGAGGGCGAGCAGCGCCTTGGCACCGGAGTGTTCGCGCACGTAGGCGATCTTCTCCATGTTGCCCAGCAGCTTGGTTTTATCGATGAAGTAGTACGGCGTCTTGATCATTTAAAGGCCCCCGGCCAGGCCGGCCAAAAAAAGGACACGCATTGTGCCTTCACTTGCCGCAGATCGAAAGGGGATTTTCCGGTTGCGGCGGGCTTAGTAGAACAGCGGCATGTGACCATCGTAATCAGCAGCTGTGTGCCGAAAGGAGAATCCGATGGGCGTTGTATGGGATGGCATCGGCTTCGCCGGTGTTCGCGGGCTTGCCCGCTCCCACAGGAACCGCGCTTTTCTGAGCCTCGCGCTAAACCTGTGTTCGCGGGCAAGCCCGCGAAGAGGCCGGTACAGGCAACCTCAATCAACCTGCCGCAACCACGCCTGGATCTGCTCCAGCGTGGCGGTTGCCCCGCCACAAACCGCCACCAGCACATTCGGGTACTTGGCCAGGGCGCCCGGTGCATAGGCCAGTGCCAACGCCGCCCCGCACGCAGGCTCCACCAGCACGCGATGGTCCAGCAGGAACCGCTCGCAGGCTTCCAGCGCCGCGCGGTCAGTGACCAGGTGGCTGTGCACCGGATGCTGCTGCACGCACACCAGTGCCTGATCCGCCACGCGCTTTGCCCCCAGCGAGGTCGCCACCGAGGCAATACGTTCCAGCTCCACCGAATGCCCGGCCTGCATGGCCGCATGCAACGATGCCGCGCCGTCGGTTTCCACCGCCAACACTGGCACATCGCCCCAGCCGTTGCGCTGTAGCCCCTCGACCACGCCACTGAGCAAACCACCACCGCCCACCGACAACACCACGGCATCGGGTTTCACGCCGGCCTCGGCGACTTCATCCACCAGGCTGGCATGCCCGGCCCACAGCAGCGGGTCGTCGAAGGGGTGGATGAAGGCGTCATCCGGGCCGACCAAGGTCTGTGCCAGGGCGTTGGCCTCTTGCCAGGAGCTGCCATGCACCACCACCTTGGCACCTTCCAGGCGCAGCAGGTCCTTGGCTCGCTCGGTGGTGGTCTCGGGTACTACCACCGTCACTGGTACGCCCAGCTTGCGCCCGGCATAGGCCACTGCCAGGCCCGCGTTGCCGCCCGAGGAAGACACGAAATGCCGCGCGCCACGGCCATGGTGCACCTCGCAGGCGTGGCCCACGCCGCGCAGCTTGAACGAACCGCAAGGCTGCAGGGCATCGAGCTTGAGCCAGACATTGCTGCCCGCGGCCAGCGACAGCGGGCGGGATTCGATCAGGGGGGTATGGATATGCAAGGTCATTGGCGGGCTCCGCGCAGTTGCTCGAGGTAGTTGTAAACGGTGTAGCGGGTCACACCCAGGGCGCTGGCGGCCTTTTCCACACCGCCCTTGACGATGAACAGGCCGCGCTCCTGCATCATTCGCACGGCCTCGACCTTGGCCTGCTTGTTCATCCGCCCCTGGCCGCTGCGCTGCAGGGAGGCCTGGATTATCTCGCTCATCAGCAGTTCCATGTCGGCCGGTTCACTGACGGCAGGCGTGGCCCCCAGCGGTTGGAACTGCTGGAGAAAGTTCATGGCGGTATCCAGGCCGGTGACGTCGGTGTTGACGCAAAGGCTGGCGAACGGGTGGCCGCTGCGGTCGCGAAAGATTGCCGTGGCGCTGCGCAGGGTGCGGCCCTTGAGGGTCGTAGGGTAGTCGGGCAGCACCACCGGTTCACAGCCGCATTGGTCAGCCGAAGCCTGCATGAGCGCCTTGAAGCCCTGGTCCTGTTCCGGGGCGGCGAGGATCGGGCTGCCCACGCTGCGGCCGGAAAGATGGCCATTGACGATCGCCACCACGGAGTGTTCCGGGTGGTCGAGGTCGTGCAGGAGGATTTCCATGTTGCGCGCGGCAACGCTGCCCAAGGCCTGGATGGCGGCCTTGAGGACGGTGAGGGTGAGCTGGCGTTCTTCGCTGGGGGTGATGGACATGGCAGATCGTAAAGTCAACATTTTGTGTATTTTTACACATGAAGTTGAATTTTGCGATTTGCTTTTTCAGGCCTCTTCGCGGGTAAACCCGCTCCACAGGTTCACCACAGGTCTTGCGTGCTGTGGGGACCCTGTGGGAGCGGGTTTACCCGCGAATGGGCCGCAAAGCGGCCCCTTTTAGCCTCAGCCCAAGGCCGGGGTACGCGGCGGGATCATCCGACGCGACCCGGTCGCCTCGAAGGCTGCAGCAAAGCTGAGCAGCGCATTGTCGCTGTAAGCCCGGCCAGCAAAGGTCAGCCCCACCGGCATGCCGATATCGGCCATCACGCCCATCGGCACTGTCACGGTCGGCACGCCCAGGTGACGGATCGCCAGGTTGCCATTGGCCACCCAGACCCCGTTGCTCCAGGCGATGTCCGCGGATACCGGGTTGACGTCGGCATCCGCCGGGCCCACGTCGGCCACGGTGGGGAACAGCACCGCGTCCAGGCCCAGGTTGTCCATCCAGTCTTCCAGGTCCATCTTGCGGGTCTGCTCCAGGCCGCGCAGGCCGTCGGGCAGGGTCTCGATCTGGTCCCAGGTCTTCAGGCCGCGCTTGGCCATGTTGACGTACTCGTCCATGCCGGCAGCCAGGTCGTCCTCACGGTTGGGCAGGGTGCCCGGGTCGTGGGGGAAGATCTGCGGCCCGTCGACGTCGGCCAGGCGGTTGAGCTTGGGGTCACCGTTGGCGCGCAGGAAGTCGTCGAAGGCCCAGCCTGACAGCTCCCACAGTTCGTCATGCAGGAATTCCTTGCTGACAATGCCGCGGTTGTACACGGTCGGTGCACCCGGGCGGTCGCCTTCGCAGTTCGACACCAGCGGGAAGTCCACTTCCAGCACTTCGGCACCGGCCGCTTCCAGTGCCTGGCGGGCCTGCTGCCACAGGTCGATCACCGTGGCGCGGGTGTTGATGCGCTGGCCGGTCGGGCCGCCAATGCCAGGCTTCTCGGAAGTACCGGCTTCGGCATCGGCATTGATGTACATGCGCGGCACGCCAAAGCGCTTGCCCTTGAGCGCGCCGGCATCCACGGCCAGGTCCAGGTACGAGGCCGGGCGCACCGCCGAAGCCGCCGGGATGGGCACCCAGGGTTGCAGGCGCCACAGGTCGCCGCGCTTGTCGGCGTCGTCGGCTACGACCACGTCGAGGATTTCCAGCAGGTCGGCCATGGTGCGGGCATAGGGCACCACCACGTCCATGGTCG
>Ga0209676_1000446_pt1 | contig 70160 bp, 65 predicted proteins | sample AraplaCvi_mLB_r2_FD_184282 | JGI IMG/M metagenome (GOLD analysis project Ga0209676, IMG submission 184282) | Arabidopsis root microbial communities from North Carolina, USA - plate scrape MF_Cvi_mLB_r2 (SPAdes) (version 2) | ecosystem: Host-associated > Plants > Roots > Endosphere | place: USA...
TCGCGCCGCGTCACCAACGTCACCGAGGTGATCGGCATGGAAGGCGACGTCATCGTCACGCAGGAATTGTTCAAGTTCGAATATCTCGACGAGGACAAGGACGGCAAGATCGTCGGCGAATATCGCGCGATGGGCCTCCGCCCCTATACGCTCGAAAAGGCGCGCCAGTACGGCTTCGACCAGCCCTATCTCGAGGCCTGCCTGTAATTCTCCGCCGCCCCGCCTTCGCGGGAGCGACGTTATTTCCCCGCCAACCAGAACGCCGTCGCGAACAGCGCGACGGCAGCCGACGCCAGCGCGATCCCGCGCCAGGGCATGAAGCCGACCTGTTCGACGTCGCGGCGGTTGTTGCGGCGCCAGTTCGCGACTTCGGCCACGCCGAACAGCGCCGCAGCCGCAATCCCTATCGACAGCATCGACACTTGCATTGCCGCGCATCCCTTCGCAAACAGGAGCCTTCCCCCTGGAGAGAGGTGCCCATATGCGTGTCCTGTTATCGGTTGCAAGTGCCGCCGCCCTGATCGCCGTTCCCGCCGCCGCAATGCAGCATGACGGTCACGCCGGTCATGCCGCGCACAAGAGCGGCGACGCGATCGCCGCGGCAGTTGCCGCCCCCACCCGCTCGGCAACGAACACGCCGCGCGACAAATATCGCCATCCCGCCGAAACGCTCGCCTTCTTCGGCGTGAAGCCGGGCGACACGGTGGTCGAGCTATGGCCCGGCGGCGGCTGGTACACCGAAATCCTCGCGCCGCTCGCCAAGTCGGGCGGCGGCACGCTGTACGCGGCAGCGCCGTGGGACCGCGGCCTCAATCGCGTCAAGGCCAAGCAGACCGAGAATGCCGGCGTCTATGGCGCGGTGAAGCTCGCCGAATTCCCGAATGCCGGCACCAATCCGAAGGTCCCCGACGGCAGCGCCGATGTCGTGCTGACCTTCCGCAACGTCCACAACTGGCGCTTCGACGGCACCGATAACACCGCAAACGCGTTCAAGCAGATTTTCGCGATGCTCAAACCTGGCGGCACGCTCGGCGTCGTCGAGCACCGCCTGAACGAGAGCGACGACGGCGCGAAGGAAGAAAAGTCGGGCTATATGAAGAAAAGCTCGGTCGTCGCCTTTGCCGAGGCCGCGGGCTTCAGGCTCGTCGGCGAGAGCGAGATCAACGCCAATCCGAAGGACACCAAGGATTATCCGAAGGGCGTCTGGACGCTCCCACCGAACCTGACCGAGGGCGAAAAGGACCGCGACAAATATCTCGCGATCGGCGAATCGGACCGCATGACGCTCAAATTCGTGAAGCCCGCGAGCTGAAACACTTCGAGTCCATAGACCCGGCGCTGCTGCTGAGCGCCTATGCGCAGGGCATTTTTCCGATGGCCGACGGGGCGGACGACCCGTCGGTCCATTGGGTCGAACCGCGGCTGCGCGCGATCCTGCCGCTGGACGGTTTCCACCTGTCGCGCAGCCTGAAGAAGGTCATCGTTTCGGACCGCTTCCGCGTTACCACCGACACCGCCTTTGCCGATATGGTCGCGCTCTGCGCCGCACCCGCCGACGACCGGCCGACGACGTGGATCAATCCGGTGATCCGGGCGAGCTACGACCGGCTGTTCCGTCTCGGCCACGCGCACAGCCTCGAATGCTGGCTCGACGGCGAGCTGGCCGGCGGACTCTATGGTGTCACGCTCGGGCGCGCCTTTTTCGGCGAATCGATGGTCAGCCGCGCGCGCGACGCATCGAAGGTCGCGCTCGCACACCTCGTCGCGCGGCTCATCACCGGCGGCTGGAAATTGCTCGACTGCCAGTTCATCACCCCGCACCTCGCCAGCCTCGGCGCGATCGAGATCCGCCAGGCCGACTATCTTGCGCGGCTCTATTCGGTGTTGGCGGGGGGCGACGGCACCGCCTTGGGCGCCGGAGCCGGAACGACGGGGGGCGCAACAGGCGTCGCCGTACCCTCGCCGCCGTTCGTCGCGGGCGATTGGGGTGCCCTCGATGCTTTGGGTGCTGCCGTGCCCGCCTTGGGCACCGACCGGGCGACGGGCTCTCCGCCCGGATATGTCATCGCACAGCTCTTGACGAAAACGTCATAGATCGGGTGCTCGATCACATTGCGATCGGGCCGTTCGCGGAAGATCCAGCCCGAAAAGACGCGGTACCATTTGTCGTCGCGCTGATCCTGCACCGTCAGCTGGACGAAGGCGCCGGTTTCGGGCGGATCCTCCCACGGCGCGGTCTGTTCGCAGGCGCGTAGCCGCACGATCGCACGCCCGACGCGCACCGATTCGCCGGGCTTCATCTCGAGTTCGCGGACAAGGCCGTTGCGCTTGTTGAGCAGGCCGACGACCGCGACACGTTCTTCCATCGGCGTCGCGCCCTCGATCCCGCCGACCTCCTGCGGCACGCGCTCGGATTTCGCGATCTGCGGCGCCTTGTCGGTGCCGCCGGCCTTCGTCGCCGGCGTCCGGTCGCAGGCGCCAAGCGACAGCGCGGCGAGCATGGCCAGCCCGGCGGTCGCAGTCAGCCTCGACACGGCGGCGCTCACTCGGCGCCGGGCCGCCAGGCCTCATAGTCGCCGGTCGCGGCAGCGCGGCGGCCGCCGCGTTCGAGCGCGCCGGCGGGGCGATAGGCGCCCGTGCTGCCGGTCAGGTTCGCGCTCGGTTCCTTCTCCCACGCGCGCGGCGCGGGCAGCACGTCGGTCGGCAGTTCGTCGAGCGTGCCGTGCAGCCAGCCGTGCCATTCGGGCGGCACGCGGCTCGCGTCGTTCGATCCGTTATAGATCACCCAGCGGCGTCCGCCCTTTTTCGCGCGGAAATAGCGGTTGCCGAGGCTGTCCTCGCCGACCTTCTCGCCCCTGCTCCAGCTGTTCAGCAACGTGCCGACGGTCGCGCCGTCCCACCAGGTGAAAATCTTGCCCAAAATGCTCATGGCTGCGGCGTTTACAGGCAAGCGTGCGCGGTCCGCAAGCCGCAAACCGCGCGCCGCGCCGCTATTTCCTGTCTTTCCACGTGATCTTCGCGGTCTCGTCGATCCCGAGCCGCGCCGCCGTGCCGCCCGGAAGTTCGAGCACCGCCGAAACCTCGCCGCCGCTGACGACCGGTTCGAGCGATTCGGGGATGGTATTTTCGGCGATCCGGTCGATGCTGCCATCGGCGCGAATGAAGATCATATCGAGCGGAATCAGGGTGTTCTTCATCCAGAAGCTTGCGATTTTGGGCTTCGGGAAGGGAAAGAGCATCCCGCTGCCGGCGGGCAGGCTGGTGCGGAACATCAGCCCGCGCGCCTGCTCTTCGTCGGTGCGTGCGATTTCGATCCTGAACTTGTGCGTCGTGTCCGCCGCCGCGATCGTGGCCACGCTCGGCGCCTCGACGGTCTCGTTCCGGCAAGCCGCCACCGGCAGCGCCAGCGACAGGGCAAGGGCAATGACAAAGGCGCGCATCGGCAGTTCCTATCCCGGAGAAGCCCGATCGCCCTAGTCGAGCCCCGCTTCATCGTCCAGCGCCGCCAGCGCGGCTTCGTCTCCCGGCGCGACGGCGAGAACCTGGTGCGCGACCGCGAGGCTGTGACCGGCACGCAGAAAGGCCGCAAGCTGCCGTTCGCGCTGCTTCGGATCGTCGGTTTCGCGCATCGCAAAGGGTCCGAACCGTCGCCGCCGCGCAAAACCGACCGCCGCGGCCAGCGCTGACGCCTCGGCCGCCTCGATCGCCTCGCCGCTGTCGTCCCCGGCAATGCCGTCGGCATAAAGCTGCGCCTTCACGCGCCGCACCCCCAGCCCGCGCCGCGTCATGGCGCCCGCGCGCATCGCTGCATATTGGCGATCGTCGAGATAGCGGAGGCGCTCCATCCTGTCGGCGATCGCCTCGCACGCCGCCATGGCGTCACTTTCGTCCATCCATTCGGATTCGCGGACTTTTCTGGCAAGATAACGCGTCAGCTTGGCGCGACTCGTCGCGAATCGCGCGACATAGGCGAGCGCGAGTTCGTCGAGCTTTGCCGCGCCGAGCGGCTTGCGGGAACGGTCGGGCAGTGCGCGGCGATTGGCCATATCGCCATGTTTGTGCCACAGTCGGGCCCGATTGAGAACGATCAACACCGCCATATCGGGCGCCAAAGCCCGGAAATGGGCGATTTGTTCAAACAACACAGGGTTCGCGCACCTACACATGGCTCAGAAAGATGACATGCTTGTTGCCGCGCGGCCCGTATCGCGGGATGTCGCAGCCCCTATGACCGATACCGATATTGTTTCGGCCGACGCGCTCGTGCCGACGCCGACCGAATGCGCCCAGCCGCGCCGCTTTTCGGACTTCGCCACTGTCGGCGAAGCACTCGACTATGCCGCCGCGGGATCGCGCGGACTCAATTTCCACGATCCGCGCGGGCGTCTGGTGCGGCCCTATTCCTACAGCGAGCTCAAGGCCGACGCGCAGGCGACCGCCTATCGCCTGATCGCAGCCGGTGTGACGCCTGGCGACCGCATCGCGCTGATCGCCGAAACGGGCGCCGAATTCGCCGCCCTCTTCTTCGGCACCATCTACGCAGGTGCCTGGCCGGTGCCGCTGCCGCTGCCGACGAGCTTCGGTGGCCGCGACAGCTACGTCGGCCAGCTTGTCGTCCAGCTTTCGAGCTGCGATCCCACCATGCTCTTCTTCCCGCCCGAAATCGCAGCGATGGCGATCGAAGCGGCCGAAAAAGAGGGCGTGAAGCCCGTCGACTGGAGCGAGTTCGAAAAGAAGCCTGCACCGGTCACGACGCTTCCCGAGCAGAAAAGCGACGAGACCTGCTATCTCCAGTACAGCAGCGGCTCGACGCGCTTCCCGCACGGCGTCGCGGTTACCCACGCCGCGCTGCTCAACAATCTCGCCGCGCACAGCCACGGCATGGAGCTTCAGGACAGCGACCGCTGCATCTCGTGGCTCCCCTGGTACCACGACATGGGCCTCGTCGGCTGCCTGCTCTCGCCCGTCGCGAACCAGGTGTCGGTCGATTACCTCAAGACCGAGGATTTTGCCCGCCGCCCGCTCGCCTGGCTCGACCTGATCAGCCGCAACGAGGGTACGACGCTCAGCTATTCGCCGACCTTCGGCTACGACATCTGCGCGCGCCGCGTGTCGAGCCAGACGCATGTCGCCGATCGCTTCGACCTGTCGCGCTGGCGTGTCGCGGGCAATGGCGCCGACATGATTCGCCCCGACGTGATGCAGAGCTTCGTCGACGCCTTTGCCGATGCGGGTTTCAAGGCGAGCGCCTTCCTGCCGAGCTACGGCCTCGCCGAGGCGACCCTCGCCGTCAGCATCATGCCGCCGGGCGAGGGCATCGTCGTCGAACTGGTCGAGGAAACCGAATTGTCGGGCGCCGCGAACGATTCGGGTCGGCCGACGCGCTACCGCGCGATCGTCAACTGCGGCCGTGCGGCGCGCGACATGGTGATCGAGGTCCGCGACGAAAATGGCAATGCCCTGCCCGACCAGACCGTCGGCAAGGTATGGTGCACCGGGCCGTCACTGATGACCGGCTATTACCGCGACCCCGAATCGACCGCTGCCTGCATGGTCGACGGCTGGCTCGACACCGGCGATATGGGTTATCTGTCAGACGGTTACATCTATATCGTCGGCCGCGCCAAGGACATGATCATCATCAACGGCAAGAATCACTGGCCGCAGGATATCGAGTGGGCGGTCGAGCAGCTGCCGGGTTTCAAGTCGGGCGATATCGCGGCCTTTGCGATCACGACGCCGGGCGGCGAGGAAACCCCCGCCGTGCTCGTCCAGTGCCGCACCAGCGACGAGGCCGAGCGCGTCGCGCTGCGCGAGACGATTCGCGAACGCGTGCGCGCGATCACCGGCATGAACTGCCTGATCGAACTGATCCCGCCGCGCACGCTGCCGCGCACCAGCTCGGGCAAACTCAGCCGGTCGAAAGCGCGCGCGCAATATCTGGCGGGGGAAATCCAGCCTTTCGCGATGGCGGCCTGATCCGAAGCACCGAACCCGAAGGCCCTCCCTGTGCCATGGCAGGACAAAAAACCGTGCGCCGCCGGGCGCTTGGTTACCTTCGGGTAATACCCGCACGCTAAACCGGCAGGCGTGAAAAGCCTGCTGACCGACCCTGTCGCTGCCGAAGAGATTCCCGTGCGGACCCTGTTGGGGCTGGGGCCGCGAGATCAGGATATCGGCAACCTCCGCCAGCTCCAGCTCGCGCCGCTTCGCGGCCGCGGATCGCTGCGCCTGCTCATGGGCATCGGCATGGCGATCGTCGCCGCCTTCACCATGGTGCACAGCGTACCGCTGGCCGTCGCGGGCGGGTGGCTCGCCTGCACATTGCTCTTCGGCCTCTGGTCCTACGGCAAGTTCAACGGCCTGCCGCTCGGCGACCCCAAGCTGTCGGGGATCGCGGAATATCGGCTGTGCAGCCGCCACGCGCTCTATTCGGCGCTGCTCTGGGGTGCACTCTTCTGGTTGCAGGGCCTGACCCCGACGCTCGACCATGTGCTGTCGATGTGGACGATCGCGGTGCTGATGATGGTCACGCTCGCGATCGTCGCGCACAGCATGCCGCTTGCCTGCACGCTGTTCATTGCGCCGGTCTCGCTGTCGGCCGCCGTCGCGCTCGCATGCGCCGGCGCGCCGCAACTCGCCGGCGTGGCGCTGGTCGCGGGCTTCCTGCTCTGCGCCTTCTGCGTCCGCTTCGCGCAAAGCCATATCCGCTTCCGCCGCGCCGAAGAGACACTGCACGAAAAGACCGAGACGGTCAGCCTGCTCCTTCGCGAGTTCGAGGAAACCTCGGCCGACTGGCTGTGGCAGACCGATAACAGCCGCCGCCTGATCCACGTCTCGCCGCGTCTCGCCTATGCGCTCGGCGGCACCGCCGAGGGGCTCGAAGGTGTGCCGCTCTTGCAGGCGCTGTCGGGCGATGCGTGGGAAACGGGCCTCTTCCCCAAGAGCCTGCACGACATGGCCGAGCGGATGAAGCGGCGCGAAAGCTTCTCCAACCTGATCGTGCCGGTGACGATCGGCGGCGCGCCGCGCTGGTGGGAGCTTTCGGCCTCGCCACGCCTCGATGAAGCGGGCAAGTTCCTCGGTTTCCGCGGCGTCGGTTCGGACGTTACCGAAAAGCGCGCGAGCGCCGAACAGATTTCCAAGATGGCGCGCTTCGACAATCTCACCGGTCTGCCCAACCGCCTCAACCTCAACGAGGATCTTGCGCGCGCGCTCGGCCATGCGGTCGATGCCAAATCGCGCTGCGCCCTGCTGATGATCGACCTCGACCGCTTCAAGGCGGTGAACGACACGCTCGGCCACCCCGTCGGCGACAAGCTGCTCGCGCAGGTCGCGGCGCGCCTCAAGGGCCTGATGGAGCGCGGCATGACGTGCGGGCGGCTCGGCGGTGACGAATTCGCCGTCGTGCTCCACAACGTCGCCTCGGCCGACGCCGCCGAGGAACTGGCGCGGCGGATCATCGCCACGATCAGCCGCCCCTATGTGGTCGACAACCACCAGCTCTTCGTCGGCGCCAGCGTCGGCTTCGCGATCGGTCCGACCGACGGCGCGACCGTCGAGACGCTGACGCGCAACGCCGACCTTGCGCTCTACAAATCCAAGGACAAGGGCGGCAATGTCGTCGCCGGCTATGTCGCCTCGCTCCACGCCCAGGCCGAGGAACGGCGCGTGATGGAGCAGGAGCTGCGCGGCGCGCTCGAACGCGGCGAGTTCGAACTTTATTACCAGCCGGTCGTCACCGCCGCCGACGGCACGTTGAACGGCTTCGAAGCGCTGATCCGCTGGCACAACCAGAAGCTCGGCAATGTCTCGCCCGGCCGCTTCATCCCGCTCGCCGAGGACGCGCGCCTCATTTCGCCGATCGGCGAATGGGTGCTGCGCACCGCGTGCCGCGAAGCGATGAAATGGCCGTCGAACCTGAAGGTGGCGATCAACGTCTCGGCCGACCAGCTCACCGACCCCAGCTTCGCCTCGGTCGTCGTCTCGGCGCTTGCGCAGAGCGGGCTGTCGCCCCAGCGCCTCGAGATCGAAGTCACTGAAAGCGTGTTCCTGCGCGACGGCGGCGGCGCGGCCCAATTGCTCGACCAGCTGATCGGGCTCGGTATCCGGCTGTCGCTCGACGATTTCGGCACCGGCTATTCGTCGCTCGGCTATCTCAGAAAGACCCAGTTCTCGACGATCAAGGTCGATCGCAGCTTCGTCGTCGGCGCCGCGAAGGGCAGCATCGAATCGATCGCGATCATCCGCGCCGTGGTCGCGCTCGCCGACAGCCTCGGCATGCAGACCACGGCCGAGGGCGCCGAAACCGAGCTCGAGGTCGAAACGCTCCGCGGCTTCGGCTGCAGCAATATCCAGGGCTATTATTATGGCCGCCCGATGCCCGCGAGCGACGTGCTGACGCTGTTCCGCCGTCCCGACGACGTCGCGACCGAAGCGGCCTGACGGCGATCAACCGTTCGCCTGCCGCGACGAATCGAGCCCCTTAACAAAAGGTTCCCCCGTCCACCGCATCGTCGGCGCGACTCGTCGCTAGACGGGTGGTGGACCGCGCAGACCATGGCAAAGACGCTCCAACGCTTGAAGACAAGCCATCGGGGGTCGCTTTCCATGCTCTATCGTCGCTATCTGGCAGCCGCCATCGCGTCTGTGATGACGATTACCGGCCTGCTCGCCAGCGCTCCCGCCGCGGCGCAGGGCTATCTGCAGTGCGTCCCCTTCGCCCGCGCCGAATCGGGCGTCGAGATCCGCGGCAATGCCAAGACCTGGTGGTCGCAGGCGGCCGGCACCTATCAGCGCGGCGAAGAGCCCCGCAAGGGCGCCGTGATGGCCTTCGCCGGCACGCGCGGCATGCCGCTGGGCCATGTCGCCGTCGTCAAGAAGATCGTCAGCGACCGCGAAATCCTGATCGACCATGCCAACTGGTCGCCGATCAACGGCCGTCGCGGCCAGATCGAACGCAACGTCCGCGTCGTCGACGTCAGCGACGCCGGCGACTGGAGCATGGTCCGCGTGTGGTACGCCCCGATCGGTGACCTTGGCCTCCGCGCCAACCCGGTACAGGGCTTCATCTACGCCGACGGCGAACCGTCGGAGGCCCCGAGCTTCAAGGCGCCCGTCTGGGCCCGGAACGACTGGAAGCCGGGCAACGGCCTCGACACCGTCGCCGCCTCGCTCGGCCAGTAAGCCGGCGAAATTCTGCAAGCGCCATCGCGCGCATAAAGAAAGCCCCGGATCGCTCCGGGGCTTTCTTTATGTCTTTTGACGGTCGATGACCTCGACGTTCAGGCGTCGCCGCCTTCGCCGGCGAGATCCTCGAACCATGCTTCGACCGTGCCCGACAGCTTGATCGTCATCGGCTGGCCGAAACGATCCTTCGACTTGCCCGCGGCGACGCGGATCCAGCCTTCCGAAATCGAATATTCCTCGACGTCGGTGCGTTCCTTGCCGTTGAAGCGGATTCCGATGCCACGCTGCAACGTCTCCATGTCGAAATGGGGCGAGCGCGGATTGGTCGACAGATGGTCGGGGGGCGTATCGGTCATAAATGGTCTTCCACAATAAAGATGGCGCGGCCCTAGCTGGACCGCGCCACCCTCGTCAATGGCAAGGCGGGACTAGAAACCGGCCTTCAGCGTCACGAAGAACTGACGCGGCGCGCCCGCGAGCAGGGTCTGGCTGTCGCCGCGGTTGGCGAAGCCGTTGGTCCCGATCGTCGACACATATTCCTTGTCGAACAGGTTCGTCGCATTCGCCTGGATCGATATGCGGTCGTTCAGGCGATAACCGATGCTCGCATCGACGATCACGAAACCACCGACCTCGGCGTCATTCTCGTAGGAATAATAGCGTTTCGACGTGTAGTTCGCGCCGGCGCGCACGAAGAAGCTGCCATTGTCCCAGGTAATTTCGCCCTTCGCGAGATGCTTGGGAGAGTTGACCACCGTCTTGCCTGCGGTCGCCGCGACGATCGCGCCCGCCGCGTTCACGACATCGTCCTGATATTCGGAGTCATTATAGGCGTAGGAGGCGAAGAGCGAGAGTTCGGGGGTGACGCGAAAGGTCCCCGCCGCCTCGACGCCCCACGAGCGGACATCGCCGACATTCTGCAGGATCGCCGGATTGCCCTGGATGCCCGATCCGTTGGCAAAGGCGATGATGCGGTCCTTGAAGTCGACATAATAGCCCGCGATCACGCCCTGGAAGTGCGACGATTTGGTGCGGAAACCGAGTTCGTAGGTCGTCGAGGTCTCGGGCCTGAGGTCGAGCGCGTCGAAGCCCGCCTGCGTCGTCGCGAAAGGCCCGCCGGTCGCCGACGATTCGAACGCGCGCATATTCTCGGTATAGCTCGCGAACAGTTCGTTATCGTCGTTCAGGCGATAGAGCAGGCCCGCCTGCGGCAGGAACCAGTCCTTCGCCTCGGTCTTGCCCGACGCAAGCCCGCCGCTGACGATCGGCGTTGCGAGGTTCGTCACGCGCAGCCCCTTCCAGCCCGCGTTGATCTGGAAACTGCCGAGGTCGAGCGTGTCCTGCACATGATATTGCAGCGTCTGGGTATTGAAATCGAAATCCCACTGCGTCGCGAGCGGGTCGGTCGGGAACTTCAGGCTGCCGCGGCTCGGCGCGCCGGTCGTGTCGGCGAGACCGTAGAAGCGGCGTGCCTGGTTGAAGTCATTGTCTTCATACCACATGCCGATTTCGAACTTGTTGGCGCCGACCTCGAACAGGCTCGAGGCGACGATGCCATAGCGCTCGATCTCATATTCGGTGGTGCGGATCGTCATCGGCGCGCCGCCGGGCGTCGTCACATAGGGGGTGAACCACAGGCCGCGGCCTTCGTTGCCGTGATAATAGCCGGTCGCCCTGAAGGTCCAATATTCGCCGAGCGGTGCCTCGACGCCGGCCCCGGCGAGCCAGTCCTTGCGCAGCCCCGCCGCGTCATAATAGGCATCGTCGACGGTCGCGATCGGCGCGGGGAAGCTTTCGCCGGCCCCGGCGTAGGGCGCAACGAACGGCGTGCCGAGCGGCAGCGTCCCGTTCGCAACGCCGGTGTTATAGGCGGCGCGCGCCGCCTGGTTCTGATAGATTTTGGCGACCTGCACCGCGAGATCCCAGTTCTTCGCGAAATTGTCCCAGTTATAGCCGAGCCGGCCGATCATCTCGGCGCTCAGGTCCTGATAGTCGTTCTCGCGGCGGTTCGAATAATTGACGAAGCCGAAGAACTGGCCGTCGCCGACCGGCTGGACGATCCGCGCATTGACCTGATCCTGCCGCTGGACGCCGTTGCCCTTCCATTTGTCGGCGTCCTGCCACGCATAGCTCAGCGACAAGCGCGGGCCGCCGGGCGCGATCTCGCCGCTGTCGACGCGGATGAAGGCGCGTTTTGTCTCGTCGCTGCCATAGCTGCCCGACGCATCGACGCCGAGCTGATCGGCGGGCTCGCGCGAGAAGAATTCGATGGTGCCGCCAAGGTTGCTCGTCGACGCCGCGGCCAGCGAACCCGCGCCCTGCGCGACTTCGACCCTGCCGACATTCTCGCTGATGATCGCGCGGCTGATGTGCAGGCCGTTGTGGTTGCCGTAGTTCATGTCGCCCAACGGAATGCCGTCGAGCGTGAAGCCGAGCTGATTCTGCGAGAAGCCGCGGATCGAGATGCGCGCCGACCATTCATAGGCGCCAAAAGGATCGGCTGCCTGGAAATTGACCCCGGGCAACTTGTCGATGGCCTTCAGCGGGCTGATCCCCGACACTTCGAGCGCGATGTCGGCGGCACCCAGTTCCTGCACCTGCCGTGCCTGGCCCTGGCCGAGCACAACGATTTCCTCGACACCGGCGCTTTCGGCCGCATCGACCGCGGCTTCTTCGGCAAAGGCCGGCGTTGCGGCGAGCATCGCGATCATCGCGGCCCCGGTCCGGAGGCGGCCCCTGAACATGGTGGTCATTCGGTGAATCCCCTTTTCCCGGCGGCGAAATGGCGCCGGGGTCGCGGGGGCATTAGGCGGACGATATTGCGCTGCGGCGGCGGATGCATGACAGCATGATGACGCAATGAAGAAAGATCGGCGGCAAATCGGCAGCCGCCGTCCGCGCAGCCTGCCGGCGCCCACGGGAAACAAGACCGTTCCGCAAGGGCACAGTTTTCGCGCTTGTTGATCGAGATCGAAACCGGGTTGAAGATATAATTTAGTTAATAGCCTGGATCGATACTCAAGGAATTCTTCAGATAATGGCTATGCCAATAGTTTACACGATTGGTAAACGCCAAAAAATATCAAAACGCAGGGAACTTTTCTGTTCTCATATGAATATCGGGCACAGGGACCAGAAGTGTACGAAGGGGATGTCTCATGCCTTTGCCTCGTTTCACAATCCGCCCATCTCATTTCATCCTGATCCCGGCGTGCCTCGCACTTGCCGCGTGTGAATCGTCGGGCAGCTACCGCGTCGGCAGTGTCGGCAGCGGCGGCGCCACGGGCGCCGCAGGCCCCGCGGGTCCGGTCGGCGCAACCGGGCCGGCCGGCCCGGCTGGTCCCGCCGGTCCGACGGGCGCATCCGGCGGCGGACTCGGCCTCGGCAGTGCGGGCGCGCTCGCCGTCGGCGGGCTCGTCGGGCCGGGCGGCGTTGCGGGCACCGGCCTTCTCGCCAATACGGGCGATCCCGCCGCCACCAATCCGGTGATCGGCAATGTGCTCGTCAAGACGGGCGGCCTCGTCAATGTGATCGCCGACAAGGGGCTGCTGCTCGCCAGCGCCGTCGACAGCAAGATACCCGGCGACACCAACCTCGTCGGCACCGTGCTCGGCGTCGTCAAGAGCACGGGCGTCGCACTCGTCCAGACCGGAAGCGGCCAGCAATATCTGGTCGATGGCCTTGCGGCCGCGCCCGGGCAGTTGGTCACCGCGACGATCGGCAAGGCGACCGCGATCGGGAGCCCCGATGCCTCGCCGCTGATCGGCGCGAGCATCCTGTCGCCCGGACAAACGAACGGCAGCCTGCTCACCGTCGGCGTCGGATCGGGCGGTCAGCTCGTCACGCTCCAGCCAGGCACCGGCGGTAACCTGCTCGGCGGCGTTACCGGGGGGCTTGCGGGCGGCTCGCCCGGCAATCCCGCCAGCACGCCCGTCACGCTCGTCAGCAACGTCGTCACGACGACGACCGGCGCGCTGGGCCAGGTCACGAACGGCCTGACCGGCGGGACAACCGATGGCGGCATCGCGGTCGATCCCGTCACCGGCCTCGTCACCGGGGTGACCGGCACCGTCGGGGGCGTCCTCGGCGGTCTGAAACCGAAACGCGGCAACTGAAGCCGCACTGCGTGCGCAACCTGCGCAACGCCTGCGCCGCGGCGGTAGCGGGAGCCCTGCTCCTCCCCGCCGCGGTGCTCGCGGCCCAACCGGCGGCGACGCCGCTCGACGGTCGGCCGCCCCTCGCCCCCGACCGCAGCCGCGACCCGCTGCCCGATCCCGAGGCGAAACCGCTTTCGCTGGGCAAGGTCGAACTCGGCGCGCGGCCCGACGTCGCGATCCGCGAAATCCGCTTCGTCGGCGCGGGCGTGCCCGCCAATGTCGGACGCGCAGCGCAGCGCTTCGTCGGCAAGCGTGCGTCGTCCGAAAATCTCGCGAAACTCGCCGCCGTGATGACGCGCGCCTACAACCGGTCGAGCGTCGCGCTCTTCACCCTCGTCATCCCCGAACAGGATCTGTCGGATGGCGTCGTCACCGTCGCTTCGGCCGAAGGCCATATCGGATCGGTCGCGCTGAGCGGCGAGCGCGAGAGCGGCCCCGCACCGCTCGTCGGCAGGATGGCGGGCGCCCTCGCCGGCCGGCGCCCGCTCCCGCGTGCCCGCTTCGAACGCGCACTCGGCAATATCGCCGACATTCCCGGCGTCACGGTCACCCCGTCGCTCGCGCTCGGCGGCGAGCAGGGGGCGGTCGCGCTCGATCTTGCCGTCGATGCGAAAAAGCCGACGCTCGGTCTCGGCTTCACCACGCGGACCAGCCAGTTCGTCAACGATGGCATCGTCGAGGCGAACGCCCGCGGCACCAGCCTCATCCGCAGCGGCGACGAGACGCGGCTGACGGGCGCCGCGGCGCTCAATTTCAAATCCTTGCTCTATCTCGCCGCAAGCCATTCGACCCCGATCGGCGTCGACGGCACGCGCGCCGAGCTTTCGGGCGCAGCGCTCCGCACCCGCCCCCGGGGGCTCGCAATCGACGGCGAGGCGTGGAGCGCGGGCTTCGGCGTCACCCATCCGCTGATCCGGGCGTCGCGGCGCAACCTGGTCGCCTCGGCCCGCATCGATTATCTCGATTCCCGAAACGCGCTCTTCGGCTCGACGATCGCCGCCGAAAAAACGTGGACGGCAAGCGGCAGCCTCGCCTTCCGCCTCGGCGAGGACCGCACCGTGGTGGGTGCCCGCATCGGCGGCGCCAAGGGGCTCGATTTCGCCGGCGCGCGCGTCGATCCGGGCGTCGGAGAAACCGGCTTCGCCTACGCCGATGCCGCGATCGAGGCGAATCAGGCCATCGGCAAGGCCTTCGTGGCGCGGGCGGCCGCAACGGGACGCTGGACGCGCGACCGCCTGCCCGCGGCACAGCGTTTCAGCGTCGGTGGCGCGACTTTCGGCCGCGCGTTCGATGACGGGCTCGTCAACGGCGACCGCGGCTATGCGGCGTTCGGCGAATTCGGCTTCCGCCCCCTGCGCAGCGGGCGCTTTTCGAAAAGCGAGATCTACAGCTTCGTCGACTATGCCGACGTCACCCTGCTCGGCCGCACTGCGATCCCGCGCACCGGCTTCGAACTCGGCAGCTGGGGCGGTGGCGTCCGCGTCGCCTATGCGGAAAATGCGACGATCGGCCTCGAGCTGGCCGATCCATGGAAACAGCCGGTGCCGGGGTTCGACCAGGATCTGCGCGTCGCGCTCAGTTGGAAATTGTCGATCCGCCCCTGACCGGCGGCCCGGGCGAGGCGACCGACGCATACAGGCTTTCGGCAAGCGGATAGAGCTCGCGTTCCTCGCGCTCGATTCGCATCGCGAGCAGGTCGAACACGATCCTCGTCTCGCGGCAAAAGCCCGGCCAGTCGGCCGCGACCCGCTCGCGTGTCCACTTGTTGTCATAGGCGACGAAGTCCGCCGCGAGGCCGCCCATTTCGAGTTCGAATTCGCGCGTGATCCGCATCAGCTCGGCATCGCCCGTGGCCATCAGCCGCGGGTACAGGGCCCAGTCCTCGCATTTCAGATGCCGCACCAGCGCATCGCGGAGCTGGCCACGCGCCGAGACCAGATCGTCCGGGGCGGGGGGATGCGGCGCGTCCGTCATGCCGAGGATGATCCGCGACAAAGTGAACAGCGCCGCATGCTCGGCGCGCAATCGCTGCATCTCGCGGTTCAAGGGCATAGTTGCTCCACCGATGCGAGTGGTCCCTCGATCGCCATCATAGGCAGCCGGCGATGAAAGGAAAGTGAATCGAGCCGCCGGACGCGCGGGGCGGCCGCAAATCGCCCGAGGAAATGACCCGGAATATTGCTGAACGTGGGCAACACCCGCGTCGACGCGGTCGGCAGGGCGACGGCGAACACGGCGAGTGGCGGCGCAAAACCGCTTGTCAAAATACGGGATGCGCGGCAATCCATTATTGATTATCATTTGCAATAATTCGATCAACCGCCGACGCGAGGATATATGAGCGACATCGACAGCATCGCCGGCCTCGAAGCCATTCTCGGGAAAGCGCCCCCGGCGGTGAACCTCAAGGTCATCGATCATGTCGATGCCATGGCGCGGCGCTGGCTGGCTTCGTCGCCGCTGATGTTCGCGGGGTTCGGCGGCGCCGGCGGCGTGACCGTGACACTCGGGGGCGGCGCCCCCGGGTTCGCGGCGGCAGAGCCCGCCACGCTTGCGGTCCCGCTCGCCGCGCTCGACGATCCGGCGCTGGCCATCGCCGGCGCCAGCTTCGGCTCGCTGTTCCTTGTCCCCGGCATCGGCGAGACGTTGCGGATCAACGGCCGCGTCGCGGGCATCGACGACGGCGTCGCCCGGATCGCGGTCGAGGAATGCTATGTCCATTGCGCGAAGGCGCTGATCCGCTCGGGCTTCTGGTCCGCGCTGCCGAGCGGTACCGCGCCCGCCACGCCCGCCGCCTTTGCGACGCGCAGCTGTTTCATGGCGCTCGCGACTATGGATGCGGCAGGCCATGCCGACCTCAGCCCCAAGGGCGACCCCGCCGGATCGATGGTTCACGTCGCCGGCGACCGGCTATGGTTTGCCGATCGTCCCGGAAACCGCCGTACCGACAGCTTCCGCAACCTCATCGCCCAGCCGCGTATCGCCGCTGCCCTGCTCATTCCGGGTTCGTCCGGGGTCGCGATCATCCGCGGCACCGCGACGCCGACCGATGATGCAACGGCGCGCGCCAGTTTCGAAGTGAAGGGCAAGGTGCCGTTGCTCGCGACGCGCGTCGACGATCTCGATATCGAGATCCGGTCCAGCCCGGCCCTCGCCCGCGCGGCGCTATGGCCCGCCGCCGCCGCGCCTGCCGATATCAGACCCGCGAAGATGTTCGCCGAGCATGTCCGGCTCAACAAGGACAAGGGGCTCGGCGCACGCATCGCGGGCGCCTTCGTCTCGGTCCCCGGGCTGATGCAGCGCGGGCTCGACAAGGACTACAAGGACAACCTCTACTAAGGGACGACGGACGGAAGCCCTCGCCGCCCCGACCATTTGGAATCGGGACAGCGAAAGGGAGCGCCATGGCCGCACGCGCCCGTTGGAAGGAACAGATACGCCTAGCGCTCGTGTCGATCCCGGTCGAAATCCATGCCGCGACCCGATCGGGCGCGGCGATCCGCTTCCGCCAGATCCGCGAACCGAGCGGAAAGCCGGTCAAATATGAAAAGGTCGTGCCCGCCGGCGAGCTGCTCGAAACTGCCGTGAGCGCGGAACTCAAGGGCTTCGGTTTCGCCATCCTGCGGCTTCCCGGTTTTTGGCCGGCCGCGCGGCAGCTTGCGAGTCGTCTGCAAAACAAGCGCAACATAATACCAATAAAATACCAAAAATATCATATACCGCGCATGATCCGGCGTTTGATCGTACCATAATGAGCTTGACGTATAGATTGGTACGTATAAGTCTCCCCGGAAATCGGAACGATAATCGATCTTCGATCAAAACGAGGGAGACAAGACATGACCAATGCAAGATATCTGCTTGCATCCGCAAGCGTTGCGACGCTGCTGTTCGCCGCGAGTGCGGCGCAGGCGCAGACCTCGGCCCCCGCTGCTGATGCGGCCGCCGAGAGCGAAATCGTCGTCACCGGCATCCGGGGCTCGCTGCGCGAGGCGATCGACGCGAAGCGCGACCTGTCGGTGATCGCCGACGTCGTCACCGCCGAGGATGTCGGCAAATTCCCCGACAAGAATGTCGCCGAAGCGCTCCAGCGCGTTCCCGGCATCGTCGTCAACCGCGAGTTCGGCGAGGGCGAACGCGTCTCGCTCCGCGGCACCGCGCCGAACCTCACCAAGACCCTCCTCAACGGCCATAGCGTCGCCACCGCCGACTGGTTCATCCTCGACCAGGTCGCCTCGACGCGCAGCTTCAACTATCTGACCCTGCCCGCCGAGATCATCGGCCGCCTCGAAGTGTACAAGAGCCCGCAGGCCGACGTCGAGGAAGGCGGGGTCGGCGGTACGATCAACGTCATCACGCGCAACCCGCTCGACCTCGAACCGCTCACCCTCTCGGCATCGGTGCAGGCCGCTTATTCCGACCTCTCGGGCAAGGTCGATCCGCAGGTCTCGGGCCTCGTCAGCTGGAAGAATGCCGACGAAACCTTCGGCGTCCTCGTCGGTGCCATCTATCAGAAGCGCCGCACGCGCCGCGACGGGCTCGAAATCTTCGGTTACCGCTCCTTCCCCGTCGGCGGCGGGCAGAGCGCGCTCGTCCCGACGCTCATCGGTTCGACGATGTTCGAACAGGACCGCGAGCGTTACGGCGCCAATATCGGCATCCAGTTCCGGCCGTCGGACGAGCTCGAGATCAACATCACCGGCCTTTATTCGCGCTTCAACGCCGACAACTTCAACCAGAACTACATCGCCTGGGGCGAGCAGGCGCTCGCCGGCGGCGGCACGATCAGCAATGCGGTGGTGCAGGACGGCGTCGCGGTCTCGGGCAATATCGCCTCGGCCACCGGCGGCACGACGGGTTTCGGCGTCGTTTACGACGCGATCGACCGGCAGGCGGTCGCCAAGACCGTCTCCGCCGACTTCGACCTGACGTACCGCCCGACCGACAGCCTCTCGGTCCATTTCAAGGCGGGCTGGACCAAGGCGAACGGCGACACGAGCAACGAGAATTTCATCGAATTCGCCGGCCCCGGCGCGTTCAGCTACGATCTCACCAGCGGCCGCCCCGAGGTGAGCTTCTCGAACCCGAACCCGCTCAATCCGGCGGGCATTCGCCCCGACTTTGCGCGTATCCAGTCGGTCACCAACGAGGATGAGGAGAAATATTTCTATCTCGACGTCGAAAAAGAGGTCGAATGGGGCCCGATGACCGCGCTCAAATTCGGGGTCAAATATACCGACCACGACCGCATCGCCGAACGCTTCGCGACCAATGGCGGCGTGTTCACGCCCGGCCTGCGCTGCGGCGGCGTCGCCTGCACCTCCGCCGATTTCGCGACCGGCAGCGGGATGCCCGGCGACTTCCTCGACAACATCGCCGCGTCCGGCACGCTCAGGGATTACTGGCGCGTCGACCCTGCCAAGCTGCGCGCGATCTATGGCGCGCAGACCGCGCCGGGAACCGACCGCTTCCTCGTCCCCGGCAACACCTATTCGATCAACGAAAAGGCGTGGGGTGGATACGGCCTCGCCAAATTCGGCGGCGAGGGCTGGCGCGGCAATGTCGGCGTCCGCGTGATCGAGACGAAGCAGACATCCGACGGCTTCATCATCGGCGGTGCCAACCCGCAATTCACCAACCCGTTCGGCGGCTTCACCCCGTCGACCGCGAAACGCTCCTACACCGACATCCTGCCGAGCGCGAACCTGTCGGTCGATCTGTCGCCGCAGGTCGTGCTGCGCTTCGCCGCGGGCAAGACGGTGACGCGCCCCGACTTCGTCGACATCACTCCCGGCGTCGATCTCAACGGCACACTGCTGACGGGGCGTGGCGGCGACCCGAACCTCGATCCCTATCGCGCCAACCAGTATGACCTGTCGATCGAATGGTATCCCGACAACGAGACCATCGTCGCGCTCGCCGCCTTCTACAAGGATATCCAGTCATACATCGTCAACACGACCTCGACCGAAATCCTTCCGGGCGTGTTCGTGCCGGGGTCGCAGCCCGCGGGCTGCGTCGCGGCGGGCGGCGGTAATCCGAACCTCTTCAACTGCCCCTATCAGATCAACCGCCGCAGCAACGGCGACGGCGGGCGCAACCAGGGCTTCGAATTCCAGGTATCGCGCCCGATCTGGGGCGGTTTCGGTGCGGTGGTGAACTACACCTATTCGGACGCCAAGGCGGACAATGGCGATCCGATTCCGGGCAATTCGAAGCACTCGCTCAACCTGACGGGCTATTTCGAGAATGACCTCGTCAGCGCGCGGCTCTCGTATAACTACCGGTCGAAATTCTTCATCGACATCGACCGCGCGGCGCCGCTCAACCAGGCTGCGCTGTCGTCGCTCGACGCGTCGGTCAGCGTCAACATCACCGACAATATCGCGCTCACCGCCGACGCGATCAACCTGACCAACGAAAAGATCGAGCAATATTCGGGTACCCGCGATCGCCCGCGCGCCATCTATGACAATGGCCGCCAATTCTATGTCGGGGCGCGCCTGAAGTTCTGATCCGGCGGGTCGCCGACCGCGCTATCGTGCTGCGGCACGGTAGCGCGACGGCGCCGCCCCGAACCGCCGCGCAAAGGCGGTTGCGAAATGGCTCGGCGACGCAAAACCCGTCGCCAGCGCCACCTCGGTCACCGGCTCCGCGCCGTGCCAGAGCCGCCGCGCCGCTTCGTCGAGCCGCGCGCGCATCACATATTGCCACGGCGACAGGCCGAAGGCGTCGCGAAAGGCGCCGGTGAAGCGCCGTTCATCCATGCCGACCAGCGCCGCGAGCGCGGCGAGGCTATGTTCGGCGTCGAGCTGTCCGCGGATCGCATCGGCAAGGCGGTTGCGATCGGAAGCCGACAGCATCCGGCGGCCCGCGACCCGACCCTTACTCCCGTATCGCTGGCACAGATATCGCTCGAGCGCATCGCCGACTTCGTGCGACGCCATCCGCGCCAGATCGTCGGTGCACGGCATCAGTTCGAACAGCCGCGCCGCCGCGCGGAAGAGAAAATCGTCGCGGTGCTTCACGCGCGCCATCAGCGGCGCATCCGAAAGCAGCGCCGTCGGCACGCCCAGTTCGACGAACTCCGCGCGCTCGCCCTGTGCCAGCGCCGCATAGCGGCACGCCGCGGGGACCATCCACACATCGCCGCGTTCGGGCAGCACCGGCCCCGACGGGCCGACCGAAAATTCGCATTCCATCCGGTCGAGCCGCCCGCCCAGATGAACGACGATGACATGATGATCTTCCTCGAACGCCCAGTCGGTGGGCGCTTCGAGATTTTCGGTGGCGGCAAGCACAGCGAGTTGCCCGATCCGCGCCTGATGCCGTGCGACGACGTCGCGCTTCGATCGCGGTCTGATGCCATCCCAGACGGTTGCGGCTTCGCTCAATCACCCACCTTGCGAGTCCCCACGACTCGTCGTGCCAATATTCGAAAACTGCGCCGGAATTTGAAAGCGGACAAGATCAAAGCGCCCTAGCCTTGGATAAACAACAGCCAAGGAGACCAAAATGGCCGATCACAGCATCAAGGGCAAAACCGTCCTCATCGCCGGCGGCGGCAAGAATCTGGGCGGCCTCGTCGCGCGCGACCTCGCCGCGCAGGGCGCGAAGGCGGTCGCGATCCACTACAACAGCCCCGCCTCGGCCGCCGAGACCGAAGAAACGCTTGCCGCGATCCGCGCCGCGGGCGCCGAGGCGGTCGCCTTTCAGGCCGATCTGATTTCGGCGGGCGCGATGGAGAAGCTCTTTGCCGATACGATCGCCGCGATCGGCCGCCCCGACATCGCGATCAACACCGTCGGCAAGGTCCTGAAGAAGCCCTTCACCGAAATCAGCGAAGCCGAATATGACGAGATGACCGCAGTCAATTCGAAGACCGCCTTCTTCTTTCTGAAAGAGGCCGGCAAACATGTGAACGACAATGGCAAGGTCTGCACGCTCGTCACGTCGCTGCTCGGCGCCTACACGCCCTTCTATGCCGCCTATGCCGGCACCAAGGCACCGGTCGAGCATTTCACCCGCGCCGCGTCGAAGGAGTTCGGCGCGCGCGGCATTTCGGTGACCGCGATCGGTCCGGGTCCGATGGACACGCCCTTCTTCTACCCTGCCGAGGGCGAGGATGCGCAGGCCTATCACAAGTCGGCGGCGGCGCTGTCGGGCTTCTCGAAGACCGGGCTTACCGACATTCAGGATATCGTGCCGTGGATCCGTATGCTGGTCTCGGATGGCTGGTGGATGACCGGCCAGACGATCCTCGTCAACGGCGGCTACACGACCAAGTGACCCCTCCCCCGGCCGCTGCCCTGCGGCCGGGACAGCCGGGCGGACGGTGCACCGCCGCGCCGTCCGCCCCTCTTTCCGGAGACGAGGCGTGGAGGTAAGCTGGCGGCAATTTTCAAAGGGGGGAGACTGTCATGCATATGCTGCTGGTCATTACGGGCGGCGCGGTGCTGCTCGGGCTGTTCCTGCTGTTCGGCCATCTGTGGGGCGGAACGCGCGCGGACCTCGCGCTTGCGGCCAGATATTTCGTTCCCGTCTGGCTGGCGATGGCGCTGCTCAACATGTGGATCGGCGTCACGAAAGCGGGCTATTCGGTGCGCGAGGAGCTGCCGATCCTGTTCGTCGTCTTCCTGATTCCAGCCGCCCTCGCGGCAGTCGCCGTCTGGCGCTTTTCGCGGTGACAGCGCACGGCCGGCCGATGGCGCGCGGCCGTGACGGCCGCCATGCGCGCATCATCCATGCGGCACCCGCCACCGGTACAGGAAGGACACTGACCGCCAGCCGGCGACAGCGCCCGCCCGGTCAGAAGCGTCCCTCGAAGGTCAGCCCGATCATCCGCGGTTCGCCGAGGAGCGCCTGCAGGCGGCCGGCATTTCGATACTGATAGTCGTAATATCTGTCGTCGAAGATGTTGGTCGCGACCAGAAAGGCGCCGAAATTGTCGTTGCGATACCCGACCTTCGCGTTGACGAGCGTGCGCGACGGGACGTCGCGGCCCGCCGACTGCGCAACGACGCTCTGATACTGCGCGCCGCGGTAATTGGCGTTGACGTTGACCGACACGCCGCTCGCGTGGCGCCAGTCGAAACCGGCGGCAGCGGTCCAGCGCGGCGCCTGCGCGAACTGGTGCCCCGCCAGATCCTCGACATTGCCATTGTCGACGACGAAGTCTGAAAACCTGCTGTTCGCATAGCCCACCGAGCCGTAGATATTCAGCGCGTCGGTGACATCGAAATCGCTTTCGACCTCGAAGCCCCATACGCGCGATTTGCCGGCATTGCGGGTTTCATAGTCGAAGCGGTTTTCGGACAACTGGACCTGCACCTGCTGATCGGTCCAGTCGATGTAGAAGGCGTTGGCGTTGAAGGTCAGCCGCCGGTCGAGCCATTGCGTCCGCAACGACAGCTCGTAATTCCACGTATATTCCTGATCGTAGGTGAAGGCGCGCGCGCGGCCCGGATTGATCCCGCTGCCGCCCGACCGGTAGCCGCGCTGGACGATCGCGCTCACCGTCTTGTCGGGCGCGACCTCCCACGAAACGCCGCCCTTGGGCAGGAAGGCCTCATAGGTCGTGCTGCGCTGCGGTCCGGTGCTGCTCGCATTGTCGACGTCCGACAAAAGCAGGTTGTTGACCGTTTGGAACACGAGGCCGAGAAGCGGATTGGGCGCTCCCGCGGGATCGGGAAGCGCGGTGATGAGCGTCACCTCATTCTCGTTCCGCACCTTTTGCTTTTCGCGGTCGTAGCGGAAGCCCCCGAGCAGCTTCAGTCCCGGCGCCACCTCCCAGCTCGCGTCGCCGAACAGCGCCTGCGTCTCGATGTCAAAGGGGTAGAGCTGTTTCGACGCGATGAAGACGCGCGCCGGATACGCAGCGCGAACCGTTCGCGCAGTGGCGAGCGCAGTCGCGGGATCGAGCCCGGCACCGCCCTGCGCCGGCGGCAGCGCGAGGAACCCCGCGACGCGATTGGTCAGGCCGAGATCGAGGTCGAGGTCGAGGCTGAAGGTGCTGTTCGCCAGATAATCGGGATTCCTGTGGTGCGAATAATAGGCGCCGACCAGTCCCTGCAGCGCCCCCGTGTCGAAGGTCAGCCGAACCTCCTGGCTGAAAATCTTCTGGTCGGTCGAATAGTCGCCATAGGCTTCATCCTCACGGCGCAGGTCGCCGTCGTACACCGAGAAAGTCCTGAGGTGGTTGTAGGTGCTGATCGACGACAGCGTGAACATGTCGCCCAGCGGCAACGAGGCATCGAGCGTGAACAGGTCGGTGCTTGTCTTCGTATAGGTCTCGCGATTGGCCTCGACCGTGCGGCGTTTCCAGCTGTCCGGCAGATCGGTAAAGCTGTAGCCGCGCCCGTCGTTGCCGAAATGCCGGTCATGGAGATAAGAGGCGACGATGCGCAGCCCGCCGGCCCCGCGGGGGGTGAAGAGCAGCTTGGTGCGCACGACCTCGCTGTTCGATTTCGCATAATCGCCGCCGGTGAAGCCGTTCCTGATCAGCCCGTCGCCGCGCGCGATTTCGCCCGCGACACGAAATGCCAGCACATCGGCGATGATCGGCCCGCCGACCGCTGCGGCGAGGCGATATTCGCCGTCGGCATCGGTGATCATCGCGCGCGCCTTGCCCTTCCACTCGAAGCTCGGATCGGCGGTCCTGAGGATGATCGAACCCGCCAGCGCGTTGCGCCCCTGCAGGGTCGACTGCGGCCCGCGCAGGATTTCGACCTGCTCGAGGTCCCAGAGGTCGAGCGGCCCGCCGCCGCTCGCCTCGCGCGGCAGCGGCGATCCGTCGAGATAGACCGTGGCGAGGTCGCCGAGCCCGCCGCCCGACACGTTCGTGCTCGCGATACCGCGGATGTTGAAACCCGATTCGCCGAGCGTCGATGCCACGTTCGCGGTGCGGTCGATCAGGTCGTAAACGGAAATCAGATTCTGCCGCTCGATCTGTTCAGAGGTAAACACCTTGACGCTGGCCGGCGTGTCCTGAAGCGAGCGGTCGAATTTCAGCCCGGTGACGACGATCTCGTTGCTTTCGCCCGCATCGTCGGCTGCCGCATCGATCGCGGCTTCCCCGGCATGCAGCGGCATCGCTGCGCCCGCCAGAATCAGCCCCAGAACCGGCCGGAAATTCTTCGTCATTGTGTTCAGCTCCCCGCTTGGCTATCGAAGGGCCCGCTATTGCTATTGAGAATGCGAGTCAATAGTAAGACTAGAAAGATACAGGGGGACATGATGGAAGACACTCCGGCGCTTTTGCCGGCGCTGCTGATTGCCGCCGCGGCGGGCGCGGGCGCATGGCTGCTCCGCCGCTCGTGGCAGGGCAAGCAACAGCAGACCGGCCCCGTCGTCGCCGGATGGCTGCTCATCCTCGCCGCAATCATCGCTCCCGCATGGGTACTCGGCCCCGCGCGCGGGCCTTTCGTCGCACTCGCGATCGTTTCGACCGCCGCGCTCGCCGTCGTCGCGGCGGGCTACACGATCCGCCAGGCCAAGGCCCGTGCGGCGCGCGAAAGCCTCGCTCCCGAACCCTCTGACCGCACGACCACGAAAGGACGCGAAACGCTGCGCTGGCTGCTCGCCGGCCCGATCGGGATGATCGCCGCGATGGGCGTCGGCATCGCCTGGGCCGCGCTCGTCCCCGGCGAGCAGCAGACCCGGCTCGTCGTCGGCGGGCTCATCGTCCCCGTTGCGTGGGGGGCGTGCATGGCGTGGACCCTCGCCGACAACCGTATCCTCCGCGCGACCGCCGTGCTCACCGGCGTTGCGCTCGTCAGTTTCACCGCCGCCATACTGAAGGGCTTCGCATGACCGCCGCCGCTCCCAAGCCCGCAAAGCCCGTCAGGAAAAAGGACCTGATGTCGCGCATCCCCGCGGGCTTCGTTCGCGCGGTGCTCCGCGGGCACAGCAGCCTCGGCCTCGCCTTCGCGGCGCTCATCTATCTCATCTGCCTCTCGGGCAGCATCGCGGTCTTTGCGCACGAGTTCCAGCGCTGGGAGAGCGCGACCGCACCGCAGCTGACCGGGGCGAGCCCCGACGCGGTGCAGACCGCGTTCGAGGGGGCGATCGCCGCGGGCGGGCCCGGGGTCGAACATGTCTATATCACGCTCCCCACCAATGATTTCCCGCGCCTGCTGCTCTATGTCGACGCCGACAAGGACCGCCAGTTCGTCGCGGGAGCCGACGGCCGGATCGCGCAGGGCAATGATTTCGCGTGGACCGAGTTCATCACGCGCCTCCACATCAACCTCCACCTGCCGCGCACATGGGGCGGCTTCCTCGTCGGGCTGATCGGTGTCGCGCTGCTCTCGTCGCTCATCTCGGGAATTCTCGCGCACCCGCGCATCTTCCGCGACGCCTTCCATCTCCGGCTTGGCGGGTCACGGCGGTTGCAGGAGGCCGACTTCCACAACCGGCTCGGCGTCTGGGCCCTGCCCTTCCACATCCTCATCTCGCTGAGCGGCGCCTTTCTCGGGCTCACGACGATCATCGTCGGGGTGCTCGGCATGGCGATGTTCAACGGCGACGTGAACAAGGTCTACGCGCTGTTCATCCCCGCGCCGCCGGTCGACGATCCGCGCCCCGCGCCGGTGCTCGACCTCCGGCCGATGTACGCGAAGCTGCCGCAGGACGGCGGCCGCCTGACCTATATCTTCACCGAACATCCGACCGAGACGGGTGGCGCCGCGCTCTTCAACGTCGAGCAGCCCGATCGCATGGCGGGCGTCGACAGCTATGCTTTCCGCCGCGACGCGACGATCTACAACAGCGACAAGGCCAGCGAGAATAATCTCGGCGAAGATCTGCTCGGCGGCATGGGCCAGCTCCATTTCGGCTGGTTCGGCGGCGGGATCGTCAGGATCGTCTATTTCCTGCTCGGCCTCGGCCTGACCTATCTGGCCGCGAGCGGGGTCAACATCTGGCTCGCGCGCCGCCGCGACAAGGGGCGCCCCGCGCCGGGGTGGGAGCGCGCCTGGGCGGCGACCGTCTGGGGCCAGCCCGCAGGACTGGCGGCCGCGGCCGTCGCAGGTCTCGCGAGTGCGAGCACCTCCGTCGCGATCGGCGCTTGGCTCGCGGTCGGCATCCTCTTTCTCCTCGCGGCGATCCGCCTCTCTGCGACAAGCCTCTCGCGCTTCGGCTGCCTCGCGACGGGCGCGTTGACCTTGCTCGCGGTCGCGGTCCACCTTATCCTCCGCGGCGGGCTCGCAGCTGCGGATCCGATGGCATGGATCGTCAATGCGGTGCTGCTGGCTGGCGGCCTGCTGCTACTCCTGCGCAAGAACCGCGGTGCCGCCGCCCCCGCCCAAGGTCCCCACACACAACCCGCCTGACCGCCCCATTACCGCGGCCGTCAAGCGGGCCGGCCGCGTCTTCGCAAAGGCGGCCGCCCCCGAAGGATTTTCGGGAGCGCGACCGCGCCTCGGCGGCAGGGGCTTTTCGGGCGCGCCCCGAAGCCTATCGCGCCCGGATGCCGTAATCGATCCGGATGCGGACCCACGAGCCCACCAGCAACTGCCCGCGGACGCGCGGCGGCCGGACCCGGAACTGCCAGGCGGCTGCCAGCACCGCGCGATTGATCTGCGATCCCGCCGGATATTCATCCAGCCCGACGCAATCCTCGACACGATAGTCGGGCACGGTACGGCAGGTGATAAGCCCCCAGCCCGGCCCGCTCGCGGTCGACAGATAGCCACGCAGCTCGCTGTCGCTCGGTTCGGTATACCAGGAAGCAGCATACATCGGCTGGCCGTTGGGCGCCGTGCCCACCCGCGGCGTGTCGCGATAGGCGGGCGAGCCGCCGGTGTCGGGCGGTCCGTATACCGCGCCGCCAGGCGGGCGCGCATTGGTTGCAGGCGGCGTCGGGGCCGGCGTCGGCCGGGCCGGCGCGGGCAAGGGGGATGCGGCGGGCGGCGGGGGCAGCGGCGGAGCCGGCAGCGGCGGCGCGGGAGTTGGCGGCCGATCCGCCGGGGGCTGCGGCGCCACCGACGGTTTCTCGGCTTGCCGGCGCTCCTGCGAACTCGGCTCGGCTGCCTGCTCGGACACCTCGGACACCTGAAGACTGACAGTGGTGACGCGCTCTTCCTGCACTTCGGGGGACACCCCGAATCCGAAGGACAACAGCAGGAACAGCAAGGTCGCGGTGATGAGAACGGCCAGGCTTATCGAGAGCGCACGCCGCCCCGGACCGATGCTGAGCTGCTCGAGATAGGGGGTGGCGGGAGAAGGACTCAGGGGAAACATTCTTTGAAAGCGGCGATGGCCGGTGGCCTTATTTCCCGCCATCCCCCGTGGGTCAACCCGTCAATGACCCTTTGCGTCCCCCGATTCGCGCGACCGGCGGGCCAGCCGCGACTGGCCGCATTCACGCCCTGGGGCGTCAAGGGCATATGGCGTTGGAAGGGTCAGCTTCCCCGCGCCTCGCGCCACTCCCCCGGCTCCAGTCCGCCAATCTCCCACTCCCCGATCCGCCAGCGCACCAGCCGCAGCGTCGGATAGCCGACCGCGGCGGTCATCCGGCGAACCTGGCGGTTGCGGCCTTCGGCGATCGTCAGTTCGATCCAGCTGTCGGGGACGCTCTTGCGATAACGCACCGGCGGATCGCGGTCCCATAGCACCGGCGGGTCGATGCGACGGACGGCCGCGGGACGCGTCGGGCCGTCGTTCAGCGTCACGCCGCGGCGAAGCGCATCGAGCGCAGCTTCATCGGGCTCGCCTTCGACCTGCGCGAGGTAGGTCTTGGGCATCTTGTGCTTCGGCGACGATATCCGCGCCTGCAGCGCGCCGTCGTCGGTCAGGATCAGCAGGCCTTCACTATCCCTGTCCAGCCGGCCGGCAGGATAGACGCCCGGCACCTCGATATAGTCGGACAGCGTCGCGCGCGCCTCGGGCGTGCCGCGATCGGTGAATTGCGACAGGACACCGTACGGCTTGTTGAACAGGATGAGCCGTCCCATCGCCTTGCCTCCGCCCAAAACAAAACCGGCGGCCGTTGGGCCGCCGGTTCGTGTCTTATGCCGCTTCCTTCTTGCGCGACGCCTTCTTGCGCTCGTGCGGATCGAGGATCGCCTTGCGGATGCGGATGTTCTTGGGGGTCACCTCGACCATCTCGTCGTCGTCGATATAGGCGATCGCCTGTTCGAGCGTCATGCGCTTCGGCGGGGTCAGGCGAATCGCGTCGTCCTTGCCCGTCGAACGGAAGTTCGTGAGCTGCTTCGACTTCATCGGGTTGACCTCGAGGTCTTCCGGCTTGGCGTTCTCGCCGATGATCATGCCCTCATAGAGCGCCTCGCCCGGCGAGACGAAGAGAATGCCGCGCTCTTCCAAGGGGCCGAGCGCATAAGCGACGGCTTCGCCATTGCCGTTCGAGATCAGGACGCCGTTCTTGCGGCCCTCGATCACGCCCTTGTACGGGCCGTACTTCTCGAACAGGCGGTTCATGATGCCGGTGCCGCGCGTGTCCGACAGGAATTCGCCGTGATAGCCGATCAGGCCGCGCGACGGACCGCTGAAGGTGATGCGCGTCTTGCCACCGCCCGACGGGCGCATGTCGGTGAGGTCGGCCTTGCGGATCTGCATCTTTTCGACGACCGTGCCCGAATGTTCGTCGTCGACGTCGATGACGACGGTTTCATAGGGTTCGGTGCGCTGACCGCTCTCGTCGGTGCCATACAGCACGCGCGGGCGGCTGATGCCGAGTTCGAAGCCTTCGCGGCGCATCGTTTCGATGAGCACGCCGAGCTGGAGCTCGCCGCGGCCCGCGACGTCGAAGCTGTCCTTGTCGGCGCTTTCGGTGATGCGGATCGCGACGTTCGTTTCGGCTTCGCGGAACAGGCGGTCGCGGATCATGCGGCTCGTGACCTTGCTGCCCTCGCGGCCCGCCATCGGCGAATCGTTGACCGCAAAGCGCATCGACAGCGTCGGCGGATCGATCGGCTGCGCGGCGATCGGTTCGCTGACGCTCGTGTCGGCGATCGTGTTCGCGACGGTCGCGTTGGTCAGCCCCGCGATCGCGACGATGTCGCCCGCTTTCGCTTCCTCGACCGGCACGCGGTCGAGCCCGCGGAAGGCGAGCAGCTTCGACGCGCGCCCGGCCTCGATGACCTTGCCGTCGGCGTCGAGCGCGTGGATCGGCTGGTTGACCTTGACCGTGCCCGACTGGACGCGGCCGGTCAGGATGCGGCCGATAAAATTGTCGCGGTCGAGCAGGGTCGCAAGGAAGGTGAACGGCGCGTCGACGGGCAGGCCCGGCTCGGGCACATGGCTGACGATCGTCTTGAACAGCGGCTCGAGCGTCCCTTCGCGCGCGTCCGGGCTGTCCGAGGCGAAACCGCCGCGGCCCGAAGCATAGAGGATCGGGAAGTCGAGCTGCTCGTCATTGGCTTCGAGCGTCAGGAACAGTTCGAATACCTCGTCGAGCACTTCGGCGGCGCGCGCGTCGCTGCGATCGATCTTGTTGACCACGACGATCGGCTTCAGGCCGAGCGCCAGCGCCTTGCCGGTGACGAACTTGGTCTGCGGCATCGGGCCTTCGGCCGCGTCGACGAGCAGGATGACGCCGTCGACCATGCTGAGGATGCGCTCGACCTCGCCGCCGAAGTCGGCGTGGCCCGGGGTGTCGACGATGTTGATGCGCGTCGCGTCGGCGCCTTCGCCCCACTCGACCGAGGTGCACTTCGCAAGGATGGTGATCCCGCGTTCCTTTTCGAGGTCGTTCGAATCCATCGCGCGTTCCTCGACGCGCTGATTGTCGCGGAACGTGCCCGACTGGCGGAACAGCTGGTCGACGAGGGTGGTCTTGCCATGATCGACGTGCGCGATGATGGCGATATTGCGCAAAGACATGCGGATAAGCCTTGATGTAAGGGGGCAGCGCCCGGAGCGCCGCGAAACGCCGCGCCCCTAACAGAAGTGGTGCTGCGGCGCAACATGATTGCCGATGCGTGCCGAACTAGCGAAGCGCGCGGTCGAGGCGTTGCGGATCGTAGAGCGAGCGCGCTGCGGCGCCACGCAGACGCGGGACAAGGCCCGCATCGAAATCGCGCTTCCAGCCGTCGAGCCCGCGGCGAAGCAGTCCGGCGTCGGCAATATCGCCGATGGCCTCCAATCGGTGCGACGCCGCAAGCAGTGCCGCGCGGTCGCGCGCGAAACCCGGTGCTGCATAGCGCTCGGCAACCAGCCCCAGCTGGTGGCGCATCGCCGCGATCGACAGCGCCACGCCGGACGCGTCGCCAAGCTCGCTCATTGTCCTCACGCTCGCCGCGCCATCGTCGATGGCGGCGAGTTGGTCCTCCAGCCGCCGCGCCGCCGTCGCTTGGCCCGCGCAGGGCCGCACCGCACGGACATAAGCCGCCAGCGCGTCGAGCATCGCGGGCGTCGGCTCCCGCCCGCCGAATTCCTCGACGATCAGATTGCGGATGAAAAATTCGAGCGCGCGCGTCCCGGGATCGCGCGACACCTTCCCCGGCTTCGCCAGATCGGGGATGACGACGGGATCGAAACGACCGTTGCCCCGCGCCGCACTGAAGAAGCTGTTCGTGACGTCGGCGGTCCCGGGCACCGCCGAGACGCCCGCGAGCAGGAAATGCACATTGTCGCGCCCGTTGATATGGCAGCTCGCACAGCTGAGCCCCGCCTTCGCGGCCTGCCCGCCGAGCAGGGTCGGTGTACCGAACAACGCGCGCCCGCTGCGGATCGGCGCATCGTCACTTGCGAGGCAGGCCGCAGGCTGTTCGGACAGCAATAACCGTTCGGCCCCCGGCGCCGTCCAGCGCAACTGCTCGAACGCAGCCGGCGCGTCGCCACGCGTCGCCGCGGTCGCAAGAAACAGCGCCGCGAACGCGATCAGCTTGCCGATGAACGCCCCGCCGCGATCCAGCGCCGTAGCTCGTCGACCTCGTGGCAACCGAAACCGCAGATCGCCTCGAGCTTCGCCAGATGCGCCCTCGCCCCCGCGACATCGCCGCGTTCGAGTTTCAGCTCGCCATAATATTCGAGCGCGCCGCGATGCGCCGGCGCGATGGCGAGCGCCTCGCGATAATAGGTCTCGGCAGCATCGTAACGCTTCAGCTTGCGGTTCGCGAAGCCAAGATAGGTAAGCACGTCGGGATGCGGCCCCGCCGCCCACAGTGCCGCGTCGAGCCGTGCGATCGCGGCTTCATAGCGATGCTCGTTGATCAGCGAGACCGCAGCGACATAGGTCGCATCGAGCGTGTCGGCCGACGCCAGCCGCACCTCGGGCTCGACCGCGCTCTGCACTTGTGGCCCCGCCGCAATCGCCGCCTCGAGCTTCGCGACCGCGTCGGTCAGCTTCGCCGAATCGGCGCACGTCCCCGCGCAACCTTCCTGCATCGCCTTCAGCGCGCCGAGCTGCGCGTCGGCCTTGTCGGCCTTGCCGAGCTTCGCCTGCGCGATGCCGAGGTCGCGGCGTGCGTCGACCATCTTCTCGTCATAACGCACCGCGGCTTCGAGCGGCTTGACCGCACGCGAGAAATCACCCTGCGCCATATAGCTCGCACCGAGCAGATAATTGGCCTGCGGATTTTTGGGCACCGCCGACACGACCTTCTTGAAGGCCTTCGCCGCCTCGTCATATTTGCCCGAGGCAAAGGCGTCGGCGCCTTTCTTGTAGTCGACCGTCGGGTCGTAGCTGCTCTGGCTCGGCGGCGCGCTCGCCCCGCCCCCGCCGCTTCCCGCCGCAAGCGCGAGCGGTGCGACAAAGGCCGCGCAGGCGGCGAGCATGACTAGTGAAGACCGGTAGCGCATCGCGAGTCTCTCCGTCGGTCGTTATCGGCGCCAGTCTATCACAACCAGGGGGTCATGCCGAACGATTCAGATCATCGCGACCAGCCGCTCGACCTGTCCGGCGGCGATGCGCGCCGCACGGACCAGATTGGCGTGAAAATCGCCCGCGCTGTCGCCATTCGCCTCGTCGGTCACCGCCTTGATCGCGGCCCACGGCTTGCCGAGACGCGCGGCAACCTGCGCCACCGCGCCGACCTCCATATCGACAAGCGTCGCGCCGAGCGCCGCAAGATCGGCCGCCGCATCGGGACAGGCGACGAAGCTGTCGCCGCTTGCGATCCGCGCGTGCGGCAAGCCGAGCCCCGGATCGGCCATTGCCGAAAAATGCGCTTCGCCCGCCTCGCCGATCGGCCATTCGCCCGCGCGGTAACGGCGAAAGAGGCCGGGCTGATTGGCACCATAATCATGTTGCAGCGCCTCGGCGATCCAGCAGGCGCCCGGCGCAGCACCGAGCGACCCGCAGGTTCCGGTCATCAGCACTATGCCGGCGTCGCCTGCCAGCGTGCCCGCGCAAAGCGCCGCGTTGACCTTGCCGAGCCCGCAGGTCGCAATGACGAGGCTGTGGCCGGCGACCGACAGCCGCCGCTCGGAAAACAGCCCGCCGACGCGTTCGCCAGTGCCGGGAAATAGCGCGTCGGCCTCTTCGGGCAGCGCGGCGAGGATGAGGATATGGGCCATCGCGCCTGCATAATCCCATTCGCGTTCGTGTCGAGCGAAGTCGCGACACCCGTCGGCGGCCTCTGCCCTCGCGGCATCCCGACTTCGCTCGATGCGAACGGAATGATTGGACCCGATGGCTTGCCAACACCGCCGCATCCCGCCATCGCTCGCACCAATGCTGTCCCGCATCTTCCCCGACCGCTTCGTCCCCGTGCTGTTCGCGACGATCCTGCTCGCGAGCCTGCTGCCGGTGCGCGGCGCGGCGGTGCCGATTGCGCAGGGCGTGTCGACCGCCGCGATCGTCTTTCTTTTCTTCCTGAACGGTGTGCGCCTGCCGCGCGAAGAGGTGCTCCACGGCATCCGCAACTGGAAGCTGCAGGGAAGCGCGCTCGTCTTTTGCTTCGGTGGCATGGCTTTGCTCGGCCTGGCTGCGCAGGCGGCGACCGCGTCGCTGCTTCCCGCGACGCTCGCGCTGGGCTTCCTTTTCCTCGGCATCCTGCCCTCGACCGTCCAGTCGGCGACCGCGGCGTCGAGCCTCGCCGGAGGCAATGTCGCCGCGAGCGTCGTCGCCGCGGCATTGCTCAACCTCGGCGGCGTCGCGCTGTCGCCGCTGCTGTTCGCATTGCTTGCAGGAAGCGAGGGCGAAATCCATGGCGAAGCGGTGCTGCGCATCGTCTCGATCCTGCTCTTGCCCTTCGTCGCCGGCCAGCTCGTCCAGCGCTGGCTGCGGCCATGGGTACTTTCGCACCGCGGCCTCGCGACCTTCATGGACCGCACCGCGATTGCGATTGCCGTCTATGTCGCCTTTTCCGCGGCGGTGGTCGCCGGCATCTGGGCGCTGCTCGACGCGCGCGAGATCGCCATCGTGCTCGCCGCGGTCGCGGCGCTGCTCGCGCTGTCCTTCGGCGGCGCCTGGGCACTCGGCGGGCTGCTGAAGCTCGCGCGCCCCGACCGTATCACCCTGCTCTTCTCGGGCGCGCAAAAGAGCATCGCGGTGGGCGCGCCACTCGCGGCGACGCTGTTCCCGCCCGCCATCGCCGGCATGGTGCTCGTTCCGATCCTCGTCTATCATATGGCGCAGCTGATCCTGTCCGCGTGGATCGCCCCGGCGCTGAAGGCGGAAAAGGTGTAGTGCTTGAATAACACAGGTCCGCATGCCATATAGGCGGACGGCCCATTTGCTGACGTGGGCGGCTGGAAGGAAGACGAATGAGCGAAGTGACCGCGACGGCGACCGCAACCGACGAGCTGAAGCTGACCCCGCCCGACCCCGTACCCTCGGTTTCTCCCGAAAAGGCGGCCGGCCTCGTCCCGCTGTCGACCGACCAGAAATCGAAGCTCGGCGAGCGTGTCGACGGGTTCATCGACGACCTTGTCGCGCAGGACGTCAATTCGCCCGCCTTCGGGCAAAAGGTCGACCAGATCACCAATATGGGCCGCAAGGAAATGCTCGAGGCGGCGAGCCATTCGAACCGCTTCCTCGACCGGCCGATCCGCGCGATGGACCGCGACACCGACATCGGCCAGAATCTGATCGAACTGCGCACCACCGTCGAGCGGCTCGACCCGTCGGCGAACGGAAAATTGCTGTCGAAGCGCGGCTTTCTCGACAAGATTTTCGGCGGCAAGGTGAGCAATTATTTCGCGCAATACCGCAGTGCGCAGACGCATATCGGCGGCATCCTGACCGCGCTTGCCAACGGCAAGGACGAGCTGCTCATGGACAATGCGGCGATCGACGTCGAGCGCCGCAAGATGTGGGAATCGATGGGCAAGCTCGAACAGATGGTCCACATCGCCCAGACGCTCGACGAGAAACTCGAGGCCAAGGCGAACGAACTCGACGGCATCGACCCCGCCAAGGCCAAGGTGCTGCGCGAGAATGCGCTCTTCTATGCGCGCCAGCGCTCGCAGGACCTGCTCACCCAGATGGCGGTGACGGTGCAGGGCTATCTCGCGCTCGATCTGGTCAAGAAGAACAATGTCGAGCTGGTGAAGGGCGTCGATCGCGCGTCGACCACCACCGTCGGCGCATTGAAGACTGCGATCACCGTCGCGCAGGCGATGACGAACCAGAAGCTCGTGCTCGAACAGATCACCGCGCTCAATACCACGACCGCCAACATCATCGACGGCACGTCGAAGATGCTGAAGGACAATACCGCACGCATCCACGAACAGGCGGCGTCGAGCACGATCCCGATGGAAACGCTCCAGCGCGCCTTCCAGAATATCTATGACACGATGGATGCGATCGACACTTTCAAGCTGAAGGCGCTCGACAGCATGAAGACCACCGTCAACACGCTGGAGGGCGAGGTCGCCAAGTCGAAGGGTTATATCGCGCGCGCCGAGGGCGCCGCGCAGGCACAGGCGAGCGTCGGCGGCGCCGACAGCCCGCTCGCCGCGCTCGAAGGCTAAAGGCAAGTCATGAGCATGAGCGAAGTCGACAAGATCCGGCTCTCGGCCGCCTCGGCGATCGAACGGTCGCGCGAGCGCCGCCGCCCGATCGGGACAAAGAGCGTCGCGTTGCGCCGCCAGCATCTTTACAAGAAGCTCGGCCGCGTGCTGATCGCGAGCGGCGTCGTGCTGCTCGGCGCCGCGGTGTTCGGCGCGCTGATCCAGCCGCTCGGCTTCACCGGGCTGCTCGCACTGTTCATCCTGTTGATCGGGGTTGCGGTGCTGTTCGGCCGCTCGCCCTTTCCCGAACCAAGGCAGGCCGATCTGCCGAGGACCGACCTCAAGCAGCTCGCGGGACGCACCGAAATCTGGCTCGAGGCGCAGCGCCCGGCGCTCCCTGCTCCGGCACGCCAGCTCGTCGACGGCATCGGGGTCCAGCTCGACCTGCTCGCACCGCAGCTCCAGACGCTCGACGCGTCGAGCCCCGCGGCGGCGAATATCCGCAAGCTTGTCGGCGAGGACCTGCCCGAGCTCGTCGCGGGCTATCAGCGCATCCCCGCAGGACTGCGCGGCGAAGCCCACGCCGGCCGCACGCCCGACGAGACGCTCGTCGGCGGATTGAAGATGCTCGAGGGCGAGATCGGCAATGCCGCCCGCAGCCTCGCCGCGGGCGAACTCGACAAGCTCGCGACGCGCGAACGCTATCTCCAGCTAAAATATCAGGGCATCGACGGCGAGGACACGCCCGCCGGTCAGACCTGACGCCAGCGCTGCGTTCCGAACCAGAGCAGCAGGATCAGCAGCAACGGCGGTGCGAGCCCCCAATGCCCCGCTCCGGCGAGCGGCGCGAGCATTGGCGCCGATGACAAGAGCCACAGCGCCGCAAGCAACGCGCCCACGGCAAGCGCCTCGAACGCGAAGCTCCGCCAGAAGCGCCGGCGGGCTCGCGCGTAGGTCGTCCGCGCATCGATCGCGCGCTCGACACTGACGGCAAAGCCGCGATCGCCCGGCCGTGCCGGCGGCGCCAGCATCGCGGCCAGGGTCGCGTCGATGTCGAGATCGTCCGGCACCGTCATGCGTCCGCTCCTTCGCCGATCATCTTCTGCGCCTTTGCCCGGCCGCGCAAGACCAGCGATTTGAGCGTCCCGAGCGGCACGCCCATGATCGCGGCCGCCTCACCGTGCGACCAGCCATGACCGAAGCAGAGCGTAAGCGCGGCGCGCTCCTGCGGCGACAGCGCGCCGAGCAGCCGGCCGGCGTCGATCGCGGCGTCGCTCGAAGGCCGCGGATCGGTCGCGATTGCCACCTCCTCGCCCGCCACGAGCCCCTCGCGTCGCAGCGCGGTGCGGCGCTGGTCGAGGAACAGGCGCCAGCCAATCCCCATGATCCACGCCGCGTAACTCCCCTGCCCCCGAAACTCGCCCGCGCGCTGCCACGCGCGAACGAAGGCTTCCTGCGCCAGATCGTCGGCATCGCAGCCCGCGGCACGGGACAGGAAGGCGCGCAATCGCCCCTCGTGCCGCAGAACGAGGAGCTGGAAAGCGGCGCGATCTCCCCCCGCGACACGCTGGCTGAGAGCCCAATCTTCATCGGCGCCTCGCTCATCGCGCAGCGGCGCGCTCCTCGAGAGCCGCGGCGCGCGCGAGGCGGCGGCGGACGAGGAGCGCGATACCGACGAAGGCCGGAAAGAGCGCCGCGCCGGCCGAAATCCGGATCAGCTCTTCATGCCCCTGGATCAGCCCGAATCCCGCCATCGCAAGGCCGATCGCGAGCAGCACCAGCGCATTGCGGTCGTCCCCGCCCGACGGTTCGGCACCACCCTGCGGGCCGAGATGCTCATAGGGCTTGTTGAGCTTGTCGATCAGCGGGCTCACCGCATCCGACTTGGCCTCGAGCGCGCGGCGGATCGAACGGTGGAGCATCCAGGCGTGAAGCAACCGGGCGAGCAGGAAGAAACCGACAACGAACAGCGCCACCATCGTGATGCTTTCGAGCAGGCTGAAGAAACTGTCGCTGATCGCGACCAGCTCGGTGGTCGGCGGCGGTGCGGGCACATAGGACGCGACCTCGCGCGGGCTGATATAGGCCGCGACATCTTCGGCGCTGATCGTTTCGCCGGGCGCCACCGGAATCGTCGTTACGGCGGCCGGCGCCGAAGCCGGGGCGGAAACGGTGGCAGCAGCGGCCGCGGCCGCAATCAACAGGCTCATCTTCATCCTCCTTCGTGCCGCTCCGACACGTGAAAACCACAGGCGGCGACTCCCGGCAAGGCTGGATGATCTGCACCGGGGAGCACATATCGACCGCCGCGCGGAATCGCCGCCCGGACCGGCGCGAACGGCCGGTCAGCAACTGGACGGCACAAAGCGCGCCAGCAGATGCGACAATGCAAAAATTTTTTTGCGGAAGGGGCCTAAAGCCCTTCGCCGCCGGTCCAGTGCGCATTGACGAGGCGGCGCGCGAGCGCGCTGACCTGGCTGCGGATATCGGGGACCGCGACGACTTCCCACAGGTCACCGCGCGTCATCGGCCCGATCGCGAGGATATGCTCGGACGATTTGCCCGCCGCATCGACGACATGGCCATCGCGGTCGATATCGAGCCCGAGGCGCAGCGCGTCGGGGCGGATACGCCGCGCACCGAGCAGGCGGCGCACCAGCGGATCCGACGAGCGCAGCAGGTCGCCCTGCGGCCCGGTGCAATTGATCATCCGCGCCGCACGCGTCGTCACCGGTTCGGCTTCGCCGCGCGGCAGCCAGGCGACGGCGAGCGCGTCGGGTTCGACCCCGACATGTGCGATCTTGCCTGCGCGAAAATGAAGCTGCCCCGACGCGATCAGCGCATCGATCCGGTCGGCGACCTCGGGCGCCAGCCGGTGGCGATGCACGTCCCAGAAGGGGCGCAGGTGGCGCAGGAAGCGCGCGCGCTTGGCGGCGTCGGCCGACGCCCACATCATCTGGGTGATCGGCCGGATCGAATCGACGACGAGCCGCCAGTCGCGCCCCCGCGCCTCTTCGCGCGCCCAGCCGACCAGTTCCGAAAGATCGGGCGCGGGCTTGGCGAGCACCGGCTTCGGGCGCGGCAGGCCGTCGACATGCCGGTGCGGCCGCAGCCCGCGGCGCGACAAGGCCGTGATTGGCCCTGCGTGGCCGTGCGCGGCGAGGCGCAGGATCACATCGATCGCCGTGAGCCCTGTCCCGATCACCAGCACCGGTGCATCCTTGCCCAGCCCTTCCTCGAACGCGCTCGCCCACGGATCGCCGATATAACGGTGCGACGGCAGGTGTGCGCCCTCGATGGCGGGCGGGTCGTGCGGCGGCAAATTGCCGATCGCGAGCACCGCGCGATCGGCCTCGATCAGCCCGCCGTTGACGAGCCCGAGCGTCACCTGCCCGCGCCTCTCCTCGATGTCGAGCACCTCGTCGTCGACGAGCTTGAGCCGCCGGCCATATCGCTCCATTGCCGCGCGGAGCGTCTCGCGCAGATAGCGGCCATAGGTCGCGCGCGTCACGAACGCCGCCTCGCAACCGAGTCCGCGCGCGGCGAGCCAGTCGCAGAAATGATCGGGCCGGTCGGCGAACGCGCTCATATTGCCCGCGCGCACGTTGAGCAGGTGCGACGTTTCGGTGCTGCTGTATGCGACCCCGGCGCCCATCCGGTGCCGGTCGCGTTCGATCAGCAGCACCTCGACATCGGGCTGCTCGAGCAGGTTGATCGCAAGCAGCGTCCCCGAAAACCCCGCCCCGACGATCGCGACGCGCGTCGCGGTGCGGAAACGCGGCCGCGGCGAATGAAGCTGCGCCTCGATCAACGCGTCACCACATCGCCGGAAACGGTAACACGCTCGAGCAGGCGATATTCGGGCCAGTAATCGCCGACCGCGTAATGCTGCGTCGACCGATTGTCCCAGATGCCGATCGCATTCGGGGTCCAGCGGAAGCGCACCTGATATTCGGGCACCTTGATCCGGTCGAACAGCAGACGGAGCAGACTGTCGCTCTCTTCCTCGCTCACCCCGACGATGCGGCTGGTGAAGGTGTAATTGACATAGAGGATCTTCTCGCCCGTTTCGGGATGACTGCGCACGACCGGATGGCGCACCGGCGGGAAGTCGCGCGCGAGCTGCGCCCTTTTCTCCTCGGTCACGCGCCCGCCGAAGCTGCGCACGATGTCATGTTCGGCCTCGAGCCCCTCGATCCGGTCCTTCACCGGTTGCGGCAGCCCGGCATAAGCCGCGACGGTGTCGGCCCACATCGTGTCGCCGCCGAGCGGCGGCAGGTGCCGTGCGCGCAGGATCGACGCGATCGATGGCCGCTCGCGAAAGGTCACGTCGGTGTGCCATTTGTTATAGGCTTGGAACGGCGCCAGCGTCTCGGCGGTCAGTTGCACGCCCTCGACGCCTTCGATCTTCAGGATTTCGGGATAGCCATCGACCGACGGGATCACCGGATGGCCCTCGAGCTCGCCGAAGAAGCGTCCGAGCCGCACATGGCTTTCGTGGCTGATGTCCTGATCGCGGAAGAAGACGACCTTGAAACGCAGCCATGCGGCGCGCAGCAGCTCGCCTTCGGCCGAGGTCAGCGGCCGGTCGAGGTCGAGCCCGCCGATCTCCGCCCCGATCGTCGGGGTTGCCGGCGAGATCGAGACTCCGAGCGATCGCGCGGTTTCGAACAGGTCGGGGGTATGCAGCTGCGTGGCCATGGGCAGTCCTTTCGGTCGTTCGGATCGGTCGACTCGGATTACGTCCCGCGCCCCCGAAACTAACTCAACTTATCTGATTGACAAGATGCAACATGGCAAGATGCGCCAACCGCGCGATCAGCTCCCCGATGGCCCGGAGAGACTCGGCGGCGCGCGGTTGCCGGTACCATCAGCACTGCATCGCCGGCATCGACGATGAACGGGGCGAGCAGCGTCGCGGGGCCGGTCCGGCTCGCATTGGCGCCGACATTGTGAAAGTCGCCGGACAGCTCTGGGATTTCTATGGCGTTCGCTGGTCTTCGATCAGCTTCAGCCCCAGCGTCGCGGCGTTGGCCACCGCCTCCTCCCGGCTGGCCGCCCTCAGCTTGCGCATGATATTCTTGAGATGCCATTTCACCGTTTCGGGAGCGAGGTGCAGCGTCCGCGCGATCTCCTTGTTGGATTCGCCGGCCTTGAGCGCACTCAGAATCTCGATCTCGCGTTCGGTGAGGAAAGAAAAGGCCTCGCCCGGAGCGGCGCTGTACCCGCCCTCAAGCGCGGGGCTGCCGCACGAGGGTTCGGCCAGTTTCAGCAATGCGAGAAAACAGTCGGAAGTGTAGGCTTCGCTGCAGAAATTCTGCACCGCGCGAACGCCGGTGACGTCGAGCACATCGACGATCGTGCGCCGGAACCCCGAACTTGCGGCATGGTTGAGGAAGCGTACGGTTTCGAGCTCGACCATCTTGTCGCAGCGGCCGCTGAGCTGCGGCAGGATGTTGAACAGCGTGGCGATGGCGCGCAGTTCGGCATCGTCGCCGTTCGACGCGAGCCGCAGCAACCGTTCGGCGACCGCCGTCAACCGCGGACGGTCGCCGTTCGCGATCGCTTCATAGGCGCGCATTTCGGAAAGGATGGCAAAGGCGCGCGCCGGCGCCGAGAGCGGGTCGAGCGCCGCGCCTTCCTCGTCGCCGATCGCAACAACCGCCTCTGCATCGATCGTTTGCGGCAGGCGGAGCCGCGCCCGCTCGACGACGCACAATGCCTTGAGCGGCGCCCAGCCGCGCGCAAAGGCGATGAGTTCGGCGCGGTCGATCAGCGCGGCGGCGGCATCGCCCTGCCCTGTCCCCGCAGCCACGCGGATGGCGACGAGAAAGGCATGGACCAGTGCGTCCTGAAAGGCGCTGCGTTCGAGATGCGGCAAAGCCCCGGCGGCCAGTTCCGCCGCGATCCCGAACGCATCGCGTTCGTAGCAGGAGCGCGCAAGCGATGCGTCGATCAGCGCCGATACGAGTCCCGCGCCGGGCAAACGCGCCCTCGCTTCGCGCAACAGGCGTTCGGCCTCGCCGAGTTGGCCCTGCGCGCGCGACACACCGGCCTTCGCGACCACAGCGAGCGCGCCCGGCAGGTCGAGCGTCCGTCCCGCACCGCGCAGCAGCAGCGGCCGCACCGCATCATGGACCAGCCCGAACAGGCCGCGCCGCAACGCCCCCAGCGCAAGCGTCGCACGGACCATATTTACAGCAAGATCGGGCAGGCTGGCGGGATCGGCCAGAATCCGGTCGCACGCCTCGATCGCTTCGTCGGGCCGGTCCCCGCCGAATGCGCGATGAAGCAGGTCGAGCACCTGCGCCTCCGGACCGTCGCAAGCGCCGGATTGCGCGAGGTCGGCGGCCCCGATCACCGCCAGCCAGCTCGAAGCGCGAGCGAGCGCGGGCGAGCCCGTCGCGATGTCGGCCGGCAACCGATCGATCCAGTCGCGAACCCGGCCGGTATCGCCGCGTTCGATCGTCGGCATTGCAACGCCGGCGACGAGCGTCCCCGCTTCGGCGAAGTCGCCGCAGGCGATCATCTGGTCGATCGCTTCGCCAGTCATCCCGCAGGTCGCATAGTGGCGCCCCGCAACGCGGTGCAGTTGCATGGCTTCGTCCGTGCCGAGCTGCCGCGCCATCGCGGCGCGGGCAGCGCAATGGAGGCGATAGCCCCCATCGTCCAGCGGCTCCAGAAACATGCCCCGGGCATCCAGATCGCGCAGCATTGCGGCGCTGTCGCCATCGTTGCCCAGCAAACGGCACAGATCGGCGTCGAGCCGCGGTGCAATGGCGCAGCGCCGCAGCAGCTGTCCGGCAGGCGCGGGCAGATCCTCGACCAGCGGATCGACCAGCGGCCCAAGACAGCGCGCCAGCGTGTCCCACTGATCCGCCGAAATCATCGCGGCGAGCCGGCCGGGCTGCCGCGCCAGCAACCGGAGCGCGGCGGGCCACCCCTCGACGAAGCGATTGAGCGCCGCGACCTCGCGCGCGTCGAGCGACGCGCCCGTCTGGGCAAGAAAGCGCTGCGCATGGCTGTCGGAAAGGCCAAGTTCGGCGCGGCCGATGGCAAGCAACATGCCCCGCGCCGCAACCTCGCCGAGCGCGATGCCGGGCCGCGCCCGGCTTGCCAGAAGCAAGCGCAACCGCGCGGGCGGGTGGCGCATCACGCGCTCGACGATCGATCGCGCGCGTACGTCGGCGAGGCGATCAACATTGTCGAGAACGAGCAGAAACGGCTCGTCGCCCGCGTCGATCCGCGCGGCGAGAGCATCGGCAATTTCTGCCGCAGTCGCCTCCTCGTCATGTGCGAAGCCGAAAGCCCGGCACAGCGGCCCCGCGGCATCCGCATCATCGTCCGCGTCGATCGTGAGCCAGGCCGCACGCCAGCCGGCGGTCTGCGCCTCTGTGAAAAGCGCCGCGCACCAGGCGCTCTTGCCATAACCCGCAGGCGCCTGCACCACGCAGGCCTCATGGTCCGCCAGCCTGTCGAGCCAGCCCCGCTGCCCGTCGAGGCCGGCGAGATCGGCCGGAAAGCGTGGCGGCACAAACTGGCGATCGGCTGGCCGTATGACGCCGTCACGCGGAACTGCGCGCAGATGGGCTGTGGTCTCGATCCTCGATCCCGGCTGGACGGTCATTCGCTGCCCTCCGATTGTTGCACCAAGGCTAATGCCTTGAACCTGGTGGAGCAAGCCGCGCCGCATCACCCCCCCATCGCTCCCCCCGCCGCCTTGTCTGTTGCCGGACCGAACCGCACCATAGCCTCCTCCCCGACGAAGACGCCGCACAGAACGGGGTCGAACGACGGGAGAGAAGGCGTGACCAACAAGGCTTTTCTGGCGACCTGCCTGTCCACCACCATGCTGATAGGGTGGCCCGCCGCCGCCTTGGCGCAGGACGCGCCACCCGCCGATAGCGGGACCTCCGACAGCGGCGGGATCGCCGAGATCGTCGTCACCGCGCAGAAACGCGCGCAGAATCTGCAGGACGTCCCCGCCGCGGTCTCGGCAATCGGCGGCGATGCGCTCGAGGCGCGCGGCATCAACGAGACGTCGGACTTGATGGGCGCGGTGCCGAGCCTCCAGATCTCGACCCCCTATGGCAAGACCCAGCCGAATTTCTCGCTGCGCGGGATTTCGGTCGCCAATGAATTTTCGGCGTCCACCGCGTCGCCGGTCGGCGTCTATGTCGACGAGGTCTATCAGAGCTTTCGCGCCAGCCATGGCGGGCAGCTCTACGACATCGACCGGGTCGAGGTGCTGCGCGGGCCGCAGGGCACGCTCTATGGCCGCAACACGACCGGCGGCGCGATCAGCTTCTTCACCAAAAGGCCGTCGCTGGCGGGCGACGAGGGTTATCTCACGCTCGGCTATGCCAATTACAACACCAAGACGGTCGAAGGCGGCTTCGACAAGACGATCATTCCCGACGTGCTGGGCATCCGCGTCGCAGGCACCGTCGCGAAGGGTGGCGGCTGGCAATATAATCCGGCGCAGGATCGCAAGGTCGGGACCACCGATTCGATCGCGGGCCGCATTTCGCTGCGCTGGAAACCGAGCGACGCGCTCGACATCAACCTCAAGCTCTATGCCGCAAAGGACAATCCGTGGGGCGCGAACGCCTATTCGATCGGGCAGCTCGGCGGCGGACAGGATGTCGTCGGCTATTCGCGCTTCGATCCCTCGCCGCTGAACGGCGGGCGCGCGCTGGGCAAGAACGAGGTGTCGGCCGACGCGGGCGGCAAGCGGCTCTCCTCGTCGAAGGGCGTGGCGCTGAACATCAGCTACGAACTCGACGACAATTTCACGCTGACCTCGATCACGGGTTACGACACCGGCAGATACAGCACCTCGCCCAATGATTGCGACGGATCGCCGATCGACCTCTGCTCGATCCGCTTCAACAGCAGCAGCAAGAATTTCAACCAGGACCTGCGCCTCAACTATTCGGACGACAGCATCGATTTCGTCGGCGGCCTCTATTATGGCAAGGACAAGATCGAGACGCGCAACGAACCCGACTTCTTCGGCGCGCTGCGGCCGATGCTGCTCGGGCTCGGCGTTCCCGGCAGCTACAACAATGCCGCGATCGGGACCCCCGATTCGATCCGCGTGTTGCCCGCCTTCGCGCTGAACCCGGCGCTCACGCCCGGCACGCCGGGCTTCTGCGCCCCCGTCGTCGTCAACCCGAACGGCTTTTTCGACGCGCGCACGCTGGTCGCGTACCAGACCGACATCGCGATCAACAACACCGGCAATTTCCCCGCCGGCGGCGCCTATTATCAGGGCTGCCTAGCCTCCGGCGCCGGACCGTTCGGTCCGATCCTCGGCAAGCAGAATTTCGACATCTCGCGCCCGTCGAAGGCGATCTACGGCGACCTGACGTGGAAGGCGACCGAGCGGCTGACCGTCGCGGTCGGCCTGCGCTACACGATGGACAAGGTGAAGTTCCTGAACGGCAACACCTTCATCTACAGCCTCGACGGGACGACTCCCGCGGTCAACCTGATCCCCTATGCCTTCCCATATGACCCCAATCTGCCGACGATGAATCTCAAGGAAAAGGCGAACCGGCTGACCGGACGGGCCAACATCAGCTATGAATTCGCCGACGACGTGATGGGCTATATCCAGTACAGCCGCGGCTATCGCAGCGGCAGCTATAACGGCCTCGCCTATCAGGGCACCAATCAGGTCTATTATATCAAGCCCGAAAAGGTGAACGCGTACGAAGGCGGCCTGAAGACGCAGTTCCTCGATCGCCGGGTGCAGCTCAATCTCGCCGGCTTCTACTACGACTATTCGAACCAGCAGACGACGCAGGTCGTCGGCGCGACGACCTTCACGCGCAGCGCCAACGGCCGGGTCTGGGGCGGCGAGGCCGAACTGACCGTCGCGCCGGTCGACGGCCTGCAGCTCAACGCGGCGTTCGGCTATCTCAACAGCAAATATAAGGGCAATGTCGTCGACCCGAACGATCCGGCGACCCAGTTCACGCGCAACGTCAACGGCAACCCATTCCCCAACGCGCCGAAGATCACCTTCAACGCCGGGTTCGACTGGGACATCTTCGACAAGGGCGACAGCAAGCTGACGCTGCGCGGCGACGCAAGCTATATGGGCAAATATTATTTCGACGCCTTCGGCGACTACGGGCTCGATCCGTGCGACCGCCCCGGCGCGCCCGGCGCGGTCCGTCCCGCAGGGGTCGCCTTCACCTGCGGCAATCCGGGATACTGGCTGCTCAACAGCCGGCTGACCTGGCAGGCGAACGAGAATCTGTCGGTCAGCGCGTGGGTCAAGAATCTGACCAACAAATATTATTACACCTACGGCCTCAACATCGACGTCTTCGGGCTCGATTATCTGAACCGCGGGACCCCGCGTACCTACGGCGTCGAAGCGACCTTCAAATTCTGATCGCCGATGCCAGGGGACCGGCGGGCGCGCCCTCCCTTAGCCCGCCGTCCCCGATTGTTGCCGACCTTTTCGAGGAGCATCCGGATGATGCGTTTTACGGGCAAGAGCGTGCTGATTACCGGCGCCGCGCGCGGCATCGGGCTCGCCGCCGCGCAAGAGTTTGCACGCGAGGGCGCGTCGGTGACGATCACCGATATCGACGCCGACGAAGCCGAAGCCGCCGCCGCGGCGATCCGCACCGAAGGGCTGAAAGCCGAGGCGCGCCGGCAGGACGTCGCCGACGAGGCGGGCTGGACGGCGCTGATCGCCGATGTCGTCGCGCGCGAGGGCAAGCTCGACATCCTCGTCAACAATGCGGGCATGGGCTTCCTGAAATCGGTCGTCGATACCGGGCTCGCCGAATGGCAGCGACTGATGGCGGTCAATCTCGAGAGCGTTTTTCTCGGCGTTCGCGCCGGCATCGAGGCGATGAAGGAAAAGGGCGGGACAATCGTCAACGTCGCCTCGATCGCCGCGAACGTCGCCGAGCCGCTCTTCCCCGCCTACAACGCCAGCAAGGCCGGGGTGGCGATGCTGACCAAGGCGGTTGCGGTCGACTGCGCGCGCAAGGGCTGGCCGGTGCGGATCAACTCGCTCCACCCCGGCTATTGCGAGACCAAGCTGGTTGCCGATGCGGTCGGTGCGCTCGGCGACGAAGCGGCGGGCTTCGCCGCCGCGACCGCCGCCGCCATTCCCTTGGGCCGCATGGCGACGACGCGCGAGATTGCGCGCCCGCTGCTGTTCCTCGCCAGCGACGACGCCGCCTACATGTGCGGCAGCGAGCTGATCGTCGACGGCGGCTACACGGCGATCTGATCCACGAAACATCGAGAAAAACAGGAAAATCCAATGAGCAAGAAACCGGTCATCGTCTATGGCGCCTCGGGCTACACCGGCCGCCTCGTCTGCGAATATCTGCGCGAACTCGGCGTCCCCTTCATCGCCGCCGGGCGCGACGCGAAGCGCGTGCAGGAGGTGATGGACAAGGTCCCCGGCATCGAGACCGCCGATTATGAAGTTGCCGAAGTCGAGCATAGCGTCGAGGCGCTGACGAAGCTGTTCAACGGCGCGAAGGTCGTGTGCAACATGGTCGGCCCCTTCATCAAATATGGCCCCGAAACGGTCGAGGCGTGCCTTGCCGCGGGCGCCCACTATCTCGACACCACGGGCGAGCAGGACTGGATGCTGCTCGCGCAGGAAAAATGGGGCGACGCTTTCGCGAAGAAGGGCCTGCTCCTCTCGCCCTGCGTCGCACAGATGTATACGACGGGCGAGATCGCGGCGAATATTGCGCTCGAGGCGATGCCCGGCCTCGACACGCTCGACATGCTCGTGCTGTGGAAGGGGTTTCCGACCTATGCCTCGGTCCAGACGATCTTCACGATCCTGAAGGCCGACTGGTATTTCCTCGAGAATAACCAGTATGTCCAATGGCCGACGATGACCGCGACCGAATGCCATGTCCCGGGCCAGCATGCGACCGCGCTGACGCTGCCATGGGGCGGCACGTCGCACCCGATCTGGTTCAAGCAGGATCCGCGCGTTTCGACCGTCAAGGTCTATGGCGGCGTCTTCGCGCGCGAGGTCATGGACAATGTCGTCAATATGACGAAGATGATCGACACCGACATCAAGCCGCTACCCTTTGCGGAGCAGGAAGCCGCGCTGTCGAAGATGGCCGAAACGGTACAGGGCGACATGCCGCCGCGCGAAAATCCGCGGCTCAACACCAGCATCGATTCGGTCCACGCCTCGGGCCCGCTCGGCCGCGCGCATGTGCTGATCCACGGCAATTGCAATTACAAGCAGACGGGGCTGATGCAGGCATGGTGTGCGGCCAACCTGCTCCAGCAGCCGCCGCGCCGCACTGGCTTCGCCTCGGCATGCCAGGCGTTCGGACATCATGAGATCCTGGGCATGCTGCGCCAGTTCGGACTGGTGCTGAAGCCGATCGTCACGGTCGACGACTGATGCGGCTGGTCGACTGGCTCGACAAGGGGGCGTCACTCGGCCCCGATGCGCCGTGCCTGACGATGGATGGCGAGAGCCTGTCCTATGGGCAGGTGCAGGCGCTGACCCACCGTGTCGCGCGCGGGCTCGACGCATCGGGGATCACGCCGGGCAAGCATGTCGCGATCCTGTCGGGCAACGATCCCGTCGCCTTCGCCTGCGTCTTCGCCATCTCGCGCGCCGCTGCGGTGTGGTGCCCGATCAACCCGCGCAACGAGGCGGCCGAGAACGCCTATGTCCTCGACAATTTCGACTGCGCGGCGCTGTTCTTCCATTCGAAATTCGCCGACCTCGTCGATGCGCTGCGCAAGGATCTGCCGAAACTCGAGCAACTCGTCTGCCTCGACGCCGGACAGCCTTTCGCACCGTCGCTCGACGAGTGGCTGGCGGGCGTCGCCGATGTCCCGTTCGCGGCGGCGCCCGTCAGCGACCTCGCGATGCTGCCGGGCACGGGCGGCACGACGGGGCACCCCAAGGGAGTGATGCTGACCAACCGCAACCTCGAGGCGATGACCGCACTGACGCTGATGGGCTATCCGTTCGAGGGGCGGCCGGTCTATCTCGCGATGGCGCCGCTCACCCACGCCGCGGGCGTGCTCGCCTTTCCGATCATGGCGCATGGCGGCGAGATCGTGATCATGCCCTACCCCGATATCGGCGAATTCCTGACGCTCGCCGCGCGCCATCGGGCAACGCATACATTCCTGCCGCCGACGCTGATCTACATGCTGCTCGACCACCCCGCGCTGCCGGCGACCGATCTCTCGGCGATGATATGCTTCTGGTATGGCGCCGCGCCGATCTCGGCGGCGCGGCTCGAGGAAGCGATCGACAAGCTCGGTCCGGTTATGGCGCAGCTCTTCGGCCAGACCGAGGCGCCGATGATGATCTCGATGATGGCGCCCAAGGATCATTTCAATCCCGACGGATCGGTCGCGCGTCAGCGCCTGTCGTCGGCGGGCAAGCCCGGCCCGCTCGTCCGCGTCGCGATCGTCGACAGCGAAGGCCGGGAGTTGCCGCAGGGCGAACGCGGCGAAATCGTCGTCAGGGGCAGCCTCGTGATGGACGGCTACTACAGGAACCCCGAAGCCACCGCCGAGGCGACAGTGAACGGCTGGCACCGCACCGGCGACATCGGCTATCTCGACGCCGACAATTATCTGTTCATCGTCGACCGCGCCAAGGACATGATCATCACCGGCGGTTTCAACGTCTATTCGGCCGAAGTCGAGGCGGCGCTGCTTTCGCATCCGGCGGTGCAGGACGGCGCGGTATTCGGCCTGCCCGACGACAAATGGGGCGAGCGCGTGTGCGCCGTCGTCCAGCTTCGCACCGGGCAGCACGCGGGCGCGAGCGAGATCATCGCGCATGTCAAAGCGGCGATCGGCAGCGTCAAGGCGCCCAAGGAACTCGAAATCTGGCCCGATCTGCCCCGGTCAAAAGTGGGCAAAGTCCTGAAACGCGAAATCCGGGCGCAAAGATTGAGCGGCGACATCTGACCGATCGACGATGGCAGGCCCGGGATCGTCGCGACAGGTCGCTATCCGATTGCACATCGACAAGACCGACGTTCAGGCCGCTCCATGCGGCACGCCCAGTGTTGCGAACAAGTGCCCCGTCGACAATGTTCCCGTGCGGAGCTTCCGCTCGGGCGCGATCCGCGCGAGGAAATAGTTCCAGCTCTCCGGACTCCAGAAGTTGATGTGGCCCGCGTAGGACTCAAACTCCGCGCTATACTCCTTGGCGGGGAATTGATCCTTCCGCCCATCGGGAACCGTCAATACGAGCGTGCCGGTGGCGGACACGATATCGAGCAGGCGCCGCACGACCGCTTCGGGATCCACCATATGCTCGAGCACCTCCATCAGGAACACGACGTCGTAGCGCGCCGACCGTGGAAGGTCCGAGAGCCCGCAGAAGAAGAGTTCGGCGTCGGGGCAGGCCCTTTTGGCCATCGCGAGCTTCACATCGCTGATATCGCACCCGAAGAAGGAGGCGTCCGGGTATCTTGCGCGCATGAGGCGCAACAGGCACCCCGCGTGGCAACCGATGTCGAGGACGCGCCTGCCCGCAATTCCGACGTCTTCGGCATCGCATTGATCGAGCAGAAGGCGCGCCATCGCAAGGCGGCTGGCGTCGAAATAATCCTCGAGAAATGCCGGCGTCGGCCATTCTCCCGTCAGCGCGTTGTGCTGCACCACCGGAAGTATCTCATGGAGCAGGCTCACGGAGTTGCGCGCGTCGGCTGCGGTCGGCCGATACCGCGCGCCGGATTCTGATCTTACAATTCGGTAGCCGCGACGCGCAAACATGGATTGAACCAGTTTTTTGCCCTGGAGCATCGGAGCATGGATCATCTGTCCTCCTTCGCGCGCGAAAGCGCGTCGGTTGTGGAAGTCCGGACTCGACTATGCTTCGAGGCTGCCGCAGGCAGCCGTCATAGGCAACCCCTCTCCCGGGACACCGATTGTCATACACCCCGGTCGGGACACGATCGAACCCGACTTCGGTCCGTTGCATCGGTGCAGGGAAGGTCGTGCGGGCCCCTCGCCGGAAACCGGGATCGCCGGAAATTTTCGTTCCGAAGAGGCTCTGCGCCCTGGCGCGCGAAACATCATCCACCCGGTGTTCGGGTGCCCGGCCAAATGCGGAAGCATGAGAATAGCAGGGCCAGAAGGAATGGCCCGAATTCAACTTTTGACCGAAAAGTTGTGGATGCCCCGTGAGGATTCGAACCTCAATAGACGGAATCAGAATCCGTAGTCTTACCATTAGACGACGGGGCAACGAGGCGCGCGCAATATGATTGCGAGGGGCGCCTGTCAAGGCCGGAGCGGCAGCCCGTACAAGCCCGCTTGCCCTGACGCATTTCGCCGCTAGCATCACACCATAACAAAAGGAGGGGCCGCGCGCCCGCGCGGAGACCCGAAGGAGTGGGTTGATGCGTCATGTCGCGATCGTCGGGTCGGGTCCGGCGGGTTATTATACCGCCGAAACATTGCAGAAAGCGGGCGATATCGCGGTCGACGTCATCGACCGGCTTCCCGTCCCCTACGGCCTGATCCGCACCGGCGTCGCGCCCGATCATCAGTCGATCAAGGCGGTGTCGCGGCGCTACGAAGGCGTCGCGCTCACCGACAATGTCCGCTTCGTCGGTCATGTGTCGGTCGGCACCGACGTGACGATCGACGAGCTGGTCGGCCTCTACGACGCGGTCGTGCTGGCGACCGGCGCGCCGAACGACCGACCGCTCGACATCCCCGGCGCCGGCCTCGCCGGCGTGATCGGCAGCGCCGCCTTCGTCGGCTGGTACAACGGCCATCCCGACTTCGCCGATCTCGATCCGCCGCTGGACGCGCCCGGCGTCGCGGTGATCGGCAACGGCAATGTCGCGCTCGACGTCGCGCGCATCCTCGCCAAGACGCCGGGGGAGTTTGCGGGGAGCGACATCGTCGCGCACGCCCGCGACGCATTGGCGAAAAGCGCGGTGCGCGAGATCCACATCCTCGGCCGCCGCGGTCCGCACCAGATCGCGATGACCCCGAAGGAACTCGGCGAACTCGGCCATCTCGAGCGCGCCAGCCCGCGTGTCGACCCCGCCGATCTGCCGCCCGAGGGCGACGACGCCATGCTCGAACCCGGGATGCGCAAGTCGGTGACGCATTTGCGCAGCTTTTCCGCCAACCCGGTCGCCAAGCCGGTGACGATCGACTTCGACTTCTTCGCGATGCCCGTCGCGATCGAGGGTGACGGGAAGGTGCAGCGCGTGATCGTCGAACGCACCACGCTCGACGCCGACCTGCGCAGCCACGGCACGGGCGAGACCTATGCGGTCGAGGCGGGTCTCGTCATCAGTTGCATCGGCTATCAGACCCCGCCGATCCCCGGCGTACCCTATGAACATGGCCGCGGCCGCTTCGCGAGCGACGAGGGCCGCATCCTGCCCGGCCTCTACGCGGTGGGCTGGGCGCGACGCGGTCCGTCAGGAACGATCGGCACCAACAAGCCCGACGGCGCGCGCATCGGCGAGATGGTGCTCGAGGATATCGGGCGCGGCGCAGGCAAGGCGGGGCGGCCTGGACTCGATGCATTGCTCGCGAGCCGCAACATCACACCCGTCACCTTCCGCGACTGGCGCCGGATCGAGGAAGCCGAGGTCGCCGCCGCGCTCGACGGACACCCGCGCGAGAAATTCACCAGCATCGATGCGATGCTCCAAGCCATCGGGCGGTGAACGAACCCGTTCGCACCCTTCTGCGCTGGCTGCTCGCGCTTGCCTATGGTTATGCGGGTTATCGCCACCTCGCGACGCCCGCGCCTTTCGTGGCGATCACGCCGCCGTGGGTCCCGGCGCCCGCTTTCGTGGTCGCCGCGACCGGCGTCGCCGAGATTGCCGGCGCGGTCGGATTGACGATCCCTGCCACACGCAAGGCCGCCGGCTGGGGCCTCGCGCTCTATGCGCTCTGCGTCTGGCCTGCCAATTTCCATCACGCTTTCGCCAACGTCGCCATCGACGGCGAAACGCTCGGCTGGTGGTATCACGCCCCGCGCCTGGCCGCGCAGCCGCTGATCATCTGGTGGGCGCTCTGGGCCGGCAGCGCGACCGACTGGCCGTTCCGCCGCCGCGCCTGACCCCTATTTCGCGACCGGCGTCTCGATCGGCGGCTGCCCTTTCTGGCTCGCCGCATAGGCCTCGACCGCCTTCAGCACGCGCAACATGTTGCCGCTCGCGATCTTCTCGAGCTCGGCCTGCGAATAGCCGCGTTTCGCGAGTTCGGTGAACAGCCGCGGATAGCCTGTGACATCCTCCAGCCCGACCGGGGTCGCGTCCATGCCGTCATAGTCGCCGCCGATCCCGATATGATCGACACCGATCGTCTTCTTGAGATGATCGATATGGTCCGCCGCGATCCCGATCGGCACCTGCGGCGCCGGGTTCGCGGCATCCCACGCTTTCAGCGCCGGGGCGACAGCATCGGGATTGCCGACGTACAGCGCGTCGAGCCGCGCCTTTTCCGCCGTGCGTGACAGGCCGTGCGCGCGCAGCTCGGGATCGAGGAATGCCGCATAGAGCACGACCATCACGACGCCGCCGTTCGCCTTGACCGCGGGCAGCACGCTGTCGGGCACGTTGCGTGGATGGTCGTTGACCGCGCGCACCCCCGAGTGGCTGAACATCACCGGCGCCTTCGACTCCTCCAGCGCGTCCTTCATCGTCGCTTCGCTGACGTGGCTCAGATCGACGATCATGCCAAGGCGGTTCATTTCGCGAACGACCTGCTTGCCGAAATCGGTGAGGCCGTCATGCTGCGGCGCGTCGGTCGCGCTGTCGGCCCACGGCGTCGTTTTGCCATGGGTCAGCGTCATGTAGCGCACGCCCATGCCATAAAGCTCGCGCAGCACGGCGAGCGACGAGCCGATCGACTGGCCACCCTCTGCGCCGAGCATGCCCGCGATCTTGCCCGCCTTCATCTGGCTTTCGAGTTCGGCCGACGTCCGCGCGAAGCCAAGGTCGTTGGGGTAGCGCGCAATCAGCCGTTTCGCGACGTCGACCTGTTCGATCGTCTGCTGCACGGCCTGCTGCTCATTGGTGTTCGACGGCACATAGACCGACCAGAATTGCGCCCCGACATGCCCCTTGCGCAGCCGCTGGATGTCGGTGTGCATCACGCTGCCGTCGGGCTTGGGCCTGGTGGTGTCGTTGAAGTCGAAGGCATTGATCACATTGCCGACGCTGCCGCGCAGTTCCCACGGCACGTCATTATGCCCGTCGAACACCGGCGCCTTCTTCAGCGCGGCTTCGGCGACCGCCTCGGGCGACTTCTGCGCCATGGCGGGGGTGGAGACGAGGGCGAGAGCGGCGAGGCCGGCGAGCAGGGAGGGCTTTGTCATGGCGCGCGACCCTAACTGCTTGTTCGGTCGGCGCAAGCCCGACTTGACGGGAACGTCAAGGCCGCGCAGCATCGCGCCATGACAGCCTTCGACGACTGGCGCGCGCGCTCGCCCTACTATGACCAAACCCATGAGGCGCTCGCGCAGAGCGTCCGCCGCTTCGTTGCGCGCGAGATCGCGCCGAACATCGACCGTTGGGAAGCCGAAGGCGAACTGCCGCGCGAACTGCACAGGAAGGCGGCGGAGGCCGGCATCCTCGGCCTCCGCTACCCCGAAGCCTATGGCGGGCACAGCGAGGGCTTCGACAATTTCCACGGCCTCGTCCTCACCGAGGAACTCGCCGCGGTCGGCGCGGGGGGCTTGGGCGCCTCGCTCATGACCCACGGCATCGGGCTGCCGCCGATTCTTGCATTGGGCTCCGAAGAGCTGAAGCAGCGCGTCGCCCCGCCGGTGCTCGCGGGCGACAGGATCATCGCGCTCGGCATCACCGAGGCGAGTGGCGGCAGCGACGTCGCCAACCTCAGGACCACCGCCGTGAAGGACGGCGACGACTATATCGTCAACGGCGGCAAGATGTTCATCACCAGCGGCATGCGTGCCGACTGGCTGACCTGCGCGGTGCGCACCGGCGGGCCCGGAGCAGCGGGAATCTCGCTGCTCCTCATCGACATGAACGCGCCGGGCGTCGAGCGCACGCGGCTCGACAAGATGGGCTGGCGCTGTAGCGACACCGCCGCGATCCACTTCGGCGACGTCCGCGTTCCAGCAGAAAATCTCATCGGCCCCGAAAACGGCGGCTTCATCGGCATCATGCGCAACTTCAACAGCGAGCGGCTCGGAATGGCGATGGGCTGCTGCGCCTACGCCCGCGTCGCACTCGCCGAGGCGGCGGAGTGGGCGCAGAGCCGCGAAACCTTCGGCAAACCGCTCGTCGGCCACCAGTCGATCCGCATCAAGCTCGCCGACATGGAACGCCAGATCGAGGCGACGCAGGCGTGGGTCGACCTCGCCGCGTGGCAGGTCAAAAACGGCAAGGACCGCCCTGCCGACTTCGCGATGCTGAAGGTGCAGGCGACGCGCATGCTGGAAAGCGTCGCGCGCGAGGCCGCACAGGTGCTGGGCGGCGCGAGCTACATCACCGGCAGCAAGGTCGAACGCATCTACCGCGAGGTGCGCGTCAACGCGATCGGCGGCGGCAGCGAGGAAATCATGCTCGACCTTGCGGGCCGGCAGCTGTTCGGGGGAGGAAAGAAATGAACGAGATCGCCCGAAGCTGGCCCACCGAGGCCGAAACGCTGCTCGACGACCTCGTCGACCTGCGCCGCGCCATCCACCGCGAGCCCGAACTGGGACTGCAGAACCCCAAGACGCTCGCGAAGATCAAGGACGCGCTCGCGGGGCTGCCGCTCGAATTTCGCGAGGGGCCGTCGACGACCGGGCTCGTCGCAATCCTGCGCGGGCCGGCGAACGGGCGCACGGTGCTGCTGCGCGGCGACATGGATGCGCTGCCCTTGCTCGAAGAGACCGGGCTCGACTTCTCGTCCGAGATCAGCGGCGCGATGCACGCGTGCGGGCACGACACGCATGTCGCGATGCTCGTCGGCGCGGCGAAGCTCCTCTGCGCCGCGCGCGATCGCCTGCCCGGCACCGTGATGTTCATGTTCCAGCCGGGCGAGGAAGGCCACCATGGCGCGCGCTTCATGCTCGATGACGGGATCATCGACCCGCTGCCCGACGCGGCCTTCGCTCTCCACATCATGCCCAACGCGCCGCACGGCATCTTTGCCGGGCGCGCGGGGCCGCTGCTCGCCTCGTCCGACGTGCTCAACATCACCGTCAAGGGCGCCGGCGGCCACGCCTCGATGCCGCACGACAGCATCGATCCCATTCCCGTCGCCTGCGCCATCGTCACCGCGATCCAGACGATGGTCACGCGCCGCATCTCGGTCTTCGACCCCGCGGTCGTCACCATCGCAAAGATCGCAGCAGGCACGACGAACAATATCATTCCCGAGACCGCCGAGATGCAGGGCACGATCCGCACGCTGTCGCCCGAACGCCGCGCGATGGTGGCGCGCGAGCTGAAGCGCCTCGCCCCCGCGATCGCCGAGGCGCATGGCTGCACCGCCGAGGTCACGATCGAGGAGGGTTTCCCCGTCACCGTCTGCGACGCACGCGCGGTAGCCTTCGGCCAGTCGGTCGTCGAAGAGACCTTCGGCGAGCAAGCTTGGCTGACGATGGACAATCCCGTGATGGGCGCCGAGGATTTCTCCTACGTCCTCGAAAAGGTCCCCGGCGCGATGTTCTGGCTCGGCGCGAGCGAGGCGGGCAGCGACTGGCGCCAGTGCTGCGGGCTGCATAGCAACCATATGGTGCTCGACGAGACGGTGATGGCGCGCGGCGCGGCGCTGCATGCCGCGCTCGCCGAACGCTTCCTCAACGAAGGGTTCAATACATGATCAATATCATCGGCGCGATCGTCTCGGGCCTGATCATCGGAGCGCTTGCGCGCTTCTTCTATCCCGGCGCGGTCGAGATGGGGTGGATCGCGACGATCCTGGTCGGGATCGGCGGTTCGCTGCTCGCGGGCCTCGTCACCTCACGCGGCCAGCGCGATTTCAGCCGCGCGGGCTGCCTCGCCTCGGTGATCGGCGCGATCGTGTTGATTCTTGTCGGCCGCCTGCTCGGCATCGGGAGCTGACCGCCTATTCGGTCATCGCCTCCACCGTCTCGTGCGGATAGAGCATGAATTCGCGATAGAGCCTGTAATGCGCCGTGTCTTCGAGCTTTACCGGCTCGATCCCGAGCGGGCTGATTTGCCACAGATCGGCGTCGGGCAGCGCCATCAGGATCGGCGAATGCGTCGCCATGATGACCTGACTGTTGTTCGCGCGCTGAATGCGACGCAGCAGCTTGAGGAATTCGAACTGGCGTGACGGCGACAGCGCCGATTCGGGTTCGTCGAAGATATAGATGCCCTGCTGATCGGCGCGCTCTTCGAAGAACCCCAGAAAGCCTTCGCCGTGCGACCAGGACAGATAATCAGGCCGCCCGGCGCCAACGTCATGGGCCGCCTGATCGACATAGCGCGCCAGAGTGAAGAAGGTTTCGGCGCGAAAAAAGAAGCCATTGCCGACTTTGGGGAGCCATGCCGCGCGAAGGGCATCGGCCAATATGCCGCCGTCGCTTCCCGAAATGTCCGACCGCTCGACGGCCATATGGCCATAGCCGCCCCCGCCCTCGCTGAATCCGGCCAGCACCGCGATGGCTTCGAGCAGGGTCGATTTACCCGACCCATTTTCGCCCACCAATATGGTGACGGGGTTCTCGAACCGGATTTCGAACGTCAGGTCGCCGAATAGCGGGATACTGAAGGGATATCGATCGCGATCGACCGCGGGCTCGTCCGCGTTCGGAGCAGGCTCCCGCATCCACACCCGCCGCAGATAGGGCGGCGGAAGCTTCGTCCGCGATCCTTTAGCCACCGATCACGGCACCAGCACCGTATCGACCGGCTGCGGCAGCATGTCGGGGTAATCGAGCGTATAGTGCAGCCCGCGACTTTCCTTGCGGTGGAGCGCGCTCTTCACGATCAGTTCGGCGCATTGCAGCAGGTTGCGCAGCTCGATCAGGTCGGTGGTGACGCGGAAATGGCCGTAATAATCGCCGACCTCGCCCGTCAGCATCTGGATACGGTGCTGCGCGCGTTCGAGCCGCTTGGTCGTGCGCACGATGCCGACATAATTCCACATGAAGCGGCGGATCTCGGTCCAGTTCTGCTTGATGACGACCTCTTCGTCCGAATCGGTGACGCGGCTTTCGTCCCACGGCCGGATCGCGGGCGGTGCGTCGAGTTCGCTCCAGCGCGCGATGATGTCCTTTGCCGCCGCCTCACCGAACACGAAACATTCGAGCAGCGAATTGGACGCCAGACGGTTCGCGCCGTGCAGCCCGCTCTCGGTGCATTCGCCCGCCGCATATAGCCCCGGCAGGTCGGTGCGCCCGTCGAGATCGATCAGGATGCCGCCGCAGGTATAGTGCTGCGCAGGCACCACCGGGATCGGCTGCTTCGTCATGTCGATGCCCAGCGTCAGCAGCTTTTCATAGATGTTCGGGAAATGCCCCGCGACGAAGTCGGGGTCCTGATGGCTGATGTCGAGGTGGACATAGTCGAGGCCGAAGCGCTTGATCTGATCGTCGTTCGCGCGCGCGACGATATCGCGCGGCGCGAGTTCGGCGCGCGCATCATAATCGGGCATGTAGCGGTGCCCGGTGACGGGGTGCTTCAATATCCCGCCCTCGCCGCGCACCGCCTCGGTGATCAGGAAATTCTTGACGTCGAGATTGTAGAGGCAGGTCGGGTGAAACTGCATCATCTCCATGTTCGAGACGCGGCAGCCAGCGCGCCACGCCATCGCGATACCGTCGCCCGTCGCGCCACGCGGCGCCGTGGAGAACTGGTACACGCGCCCTGCCCCGCCGCTCGCGAGGATCGTCGCGCGGCCGACATGCGCGCGCACCTTGCCGCTCTTCTCGTCGAGCGCATAGACGCCCCACACGCGGCCCGACCCCGAATAGCGTTCCTCGTGGCGTCCCGTGATCAGGTCGATGCACGCCTGCCCGGGCAACAAAGTGATGTTCGGGTGCGCCTCGGCGGTCTTGAGCAGCGCCGCCTGCACCGCCCAGCCCGTCGCGTCGTCGACATGGACGATGCGGCGGTGCGAATGCCCGCCTTCGCGCGTCAGGTGGAGCGCCTCGGCCTCCTTGTTGAACGGCACACCCATCTCGATCAGCCGTTCGATCGCGTGCGGCGCGTTCTCGACGACGAACTCGACCGTCTCGCGCCGGTTGAGCCCGCCGCCCGCGATCATCGTGTCCTCGATATGATTTTCGAACGTGTCGCCCGCGTCGAGCACCGCGGCGATCCCGCCCTGCGCCCACGCGGTCGACCCGCCGGTAAGTTCGCCCTTCGCGAGCACGAGCACGCGGCAATGGTCGGCAAGCGCGATGGCGGCGGTGAGGCCCGCGGCGCCCGATCCCACGATGATGACGTCGTATTCACTCATGGCGCCTCTGTTGCACAGCAAGGCGCCGCATGACAGGGGGATCGAAGACGCCGGCCAAGGGAATTTGTCGACATGCTCAAAGCGGAACTTGACCGGCGCATGCTGCTGGCCGCCATGGCGGCGCTGCCGCTCGCGGCGTGCGCGCATCGCGTCGGGGGCGGAGCGGCGGGCGAACTCGGCGTCGCGACCTTCAACATCTGGCACGATGCGGGCGGCCAGTGGCCGAAACGGCTCGAACTGCTGACCGCGGCGCTGCGCGGCGCCGACGCCGACGTCATCGCGCTCGAAGAGGTGCTCGAGGATGCCGGCAAGGGCTTGCCCAATCAGGCGGTCACGATCGCGCGCGAGCTTGGCTACGCGCAAGTTCACTTCGTCGCGCCCGATCCCGAAGGCGCGCCGAAGCGCTTCGGCAATGCGATCCTGACGCGGCTGCCGGTGATCGAGGTCGCGCGGCGCAAGCTTGCGCCGCTCTCCGACTATCGCACCGCGATCCGAGTCCGCGTCCGGACGGATCGCGGCCCGGTCGACGTCGTCGCTGCGCATCTCGCCTGGCAGCCCGAGGCGGCCGCTGTGCGTGCCGAGCAGATCGCCGACCTGCTCGCCTGGCTACCGCAGGACGGTACCCCGCTCATCGTGATGGGCGATTTCAATGCACCGCTCGACGATCCGGGGCTCGCGGCGATGGGACCGCCGCGCTTTGCCTCGGCGCTCGCGCCCGGCGCGGTGCCGACGACGCTCAACCCCGCCCGCGGCCACGCCCCGCGCGTGATCGATCATATCTTCGCCGACTCGGCGCACTTTGCCGTTGCCGCCGCGCAAATCATCGGCAGCGAGGCGGTGGACGGCGAATATCCGTCGGACCATTTCGGGGTTGCCGCGCGCCTGACACGGCGCTGACGCTCAGGCGGCGCTGCGCGTCAGGTTGAGGAACACATCCTCAAGGTCGGCTTCGCGCGTCGAGACATCGACGATGCCGTGCCCCATCGCATTGACCGCGGCGAGCACCTCGCCCGCGTTCATGCGGTCCTTGTTGTAGCTGATCGCGAGGCCCCGATCGCCCTCGCGTTCGACCTTGTCGAAGGCCGGGTGGCTCGGCAGCACCGTGATATCCTGATCGAGCGTCACGACGACGATCTTTTCGCGCGCCATGTCGACCAGTTCGCGCGTCGGCTTGTTCGCGATCAGCTTGCCATGGTTGATGATCGCGATCCGGTCGCAAAGCTCCTCGGCTTCCTCCAGATAATGCGTCGTCAGCACCACGGTCACGCCGCGGTCGTTGAGCGACTGCACATATTCCCAGAGCTGCTGGCGCAGTTCGATATCGACCCCCGCGGTCGGCTCGTCGAGCACGATGATCGGCGGCGAATGCACCATCGCCTTCGCCACCAGCAGGCGGCGCTTCATCCCCCCCGACAGGGTGCGCGCATAGGCGTCGCGCTTGTCCGACAGATGCACCGCGGCGAGCAGTTCGTCCGAAATCCGCTTGTCCTTGGGCACACCGTACAGCCCCGCCTGATTCTCGAGCGTTTCATACGGCGTAAAAAAGGGATCGAAGACGATCTCCTGCGGCACGATGCCGATCGAATATTTGGCATTGCGCGGATCGGCGTCGATGTCGAAGCCCCAGATGCTCGCCGACCCGCCCGTCTTGTTGACCAGCCCCGCGAGGATGTTGATCAGCGTCGACTTGCCCGCGCCGTTCGGGCCGAGGAGGCCGAAAATCTGGCCGCGCGGCACGTCGAAACTGACATTGTCGAGCGCCTGCTTCCCGCCGGCATAGAGTTTGGAGACGGCGTCGATGCGGATGGCGGCTTCACTCATGGCGCCTCCATAGCCGGGCGCTTCGGCGTGCGAAAGCCCGCTAATCTTCGTCAGCGCCGCGTTAACGCTAAATTGGAAACTCGCGGCTAGGACGACGGGTGTGGGGACCAGTCACATCTTTTGCCCGCTGCCCGTGCAGCGCGGCCTAGCCATCTTCGCGCTCCTGATCGCGCCCGCCGCCGCATCGCCGGCGCTGGCGCAGGGCAGCGCGCAAGGCGAAGCCGAAGCCATCGTGCTTCGCCCGCTCAGCTTCTTCAAGGTCAACGACCTCGATTTCGGCGACATCATCCCATCGGCGACCGCGGGGACGGTGACGATCGAGCCCGACGGATCACGCAGCCGTACCGGCGGCGTCACGCTCGCAGGGGGTGGCGGCGAACCCGCGCGCTTCGCGGGGCTCGGCAGCTTCAACCGTCAGGTCAACATCTCCCTGGGATCGAACAATATCTGGATCACCGGACCAGGGGTACGGATGCGCGTGCGCGATTTCGAGATCGGCAGCACGCCGACCGCGATCCTGTCGACGTCGCCGACCCGCTTCCGCATCACCTCGCCGCTCGGCAACTACAACTTCCCCGTCGGCGGCACGCTCGAGGTCGGCGCGAACCAGGCGCCGGGCGGCTACAGCGGCACGTTCACGATCACCCTGAACTATCTTTAGAGCTTCCTGTGGGGGGAAGACGGCACCGGGGGACCACTTGCGCACCCGGACGGGCGCTCGCGCCGGTGCCGTCACAACCCTCGCCCCACACGCAGACCCGATTGCCGAGCCTTCGCGGCCTTGCTATGGGCGCGATCGATGACCCAGAACACGCCCGAAACCGTCCGCACGCCCAAAACCCGCATCGCCTGCGACGGCACCGGCGACGGCCTCGCCGATGCGGCGCTCGGCCACCCGCGCGTGTGGCTCGAAATCGACACCGACGACGGTTTTGCGGATTGCGGCTATTGCGACCGGCGTTTCATCCTCATCGGCGGGATCGCCGACAAGAGCTGAACGCCGGCGGGATCGCCGACGAGGCATAAGCCTGCCATCTGAAGTAAACGGCCGCTTTACCAACCCCATGCATGAGTGATGAAGGTCCCGCTGGCACAAGATGTGCCAGACAGGAGCAGAATCTGTGGGGATTCAAGGGACCAAACTCTGTCGGGGAGCTTGCAGCGCCCTGACCATCGCCGCGACAACGGCGAGCGCCATACCTTGCGCGCCGGCCCATGCCGCCGACATGGCCGGCACCGCCAACGCGGCGGTCGTCCGCCCTAACACGCTGATCAAGACCGACGACCTCGATTTCGGCACGCTTGTCAGCGGCGCGACCGGCGGCACCGTCACGATCGACCCCGTCACCAACGCGCGCACGACCGGCGGCGGCGTCACGCCCGTGGGCCCGGCGGCGCAACGCGCAACGTTCCAGGGCACCGGCGGCATCTTCCTGATCACCGTGTCGGGCAGCACCTCGGTCACGCTCACCCGCGCCGGAGGCGCCGCGGCGCCGATGACCGCGAACCTCGTCCGCGCCGCGAGCACCAGCGGCGGCGGCATCGCGCTGCTCGGCGCGACACTGCTCCCCAGCGGGGTGCAGACCTACTATATCGGCGGCACGCTCACCGTCCCCGCGAACCAGCCCGAGGGCGACTACAGCGGCACCTTCACGCTCACCGTCAATTATCTCTGAGGAATCTTTGCGGTCGGCGGGCGCCGTGCCTATATCGCTTTCATGACAAGCCTGACCGACCCCCGCCGCTTCCTCTATCGCACCGACGCGCTCGATCCCGATCTCGCGCAGAAACTCGCGCGCGAAGCGCTCGCCAAGGCCGACGACGGCGAACTCTATCTGCAATATCGCGCGACCGAGAGCTTCGGTTTCGACGACGGCCGCCTCAAGACCGCCGACTATTCGACCGACGCGGGCTTCGGTCTGCGCGCCGTGTCGGGCGAGATGACGGGCTTTGCGCACGCGAGCGACGTCAGCGCCGGCGCGATCCGCCGCGCCGCCGAGACGCTCGCGCTGCTCGACCCCGCAAAGCAGCCGCACGCCGCGCCCCCGCCGCGCACCAACCGCCACCTCTATGACGAGGCGAACCCGCTCGACCTCGTTCCCTTCGCGAAGAAGGTCGAGCTTTGCCAGAAGGTCGACGCCGCCGCGCGCGCGCGCGATCCGCGCGTCGTGCAGGTTTCGGTCGCGCTCGCGGGCAGCTGGTCGGTGGTCGAGATCGTGCGCGCCGACGGCTTCCTCGCGACCGATATCCGTCCGCTCGTCCGCCTCAACGTCTCGATCGTCGTCGAGGAGAACGGCCGCCGCGAGAGCGGCTATTTCGGCCTCGGCGGCCGCTACATGTACGATCATCTGTTCGAGGAGGCGCAGTGGAACCGCGCGATCGACGAGGCGCTGAACCAGGCGCTCGTCAATCTCCGCGCGGTCGACGCGCCCGCGGGCGAATTCACCGTGCTGCTCGGCCCCGGCTGGCCGGGTGTGCTGCTCCACGAAGCCGTCGGCCACGGGCTCGAGGGCGATTTCAACCGCAAGGGCACGAGCGCCTTTTCGGGCCGGATCGGCGAAAGGGTCGCGGCGCCTGGCGTGACGGTGGTCGACGACGGCGCGATGGACAGCCCCGTCGGCGGCGGCCGCCGCGGCTCGCTCAGCATCGACGACGAAGGCACGCCGACCGGCGAGACGGTGCTGATCGAGGACGGCATCCTCAAGGGCTATATGCAGGACCGGCTCAATGCGCGGCTGATGGGGGTCGAACCCACCGGCAACGGCCGCCGCGAGAGCTTCGCGCACGCGCCGATGCCGCGGATGACGAACACCTTCATGCGCGGCGGCAACGACGACCCCGCCGAACTCCTGAGCCGCGTGAAGAACGGCATCTTCGCCAAAAGCTTCGGCGGCGGACAGGTCGACATCGTCTCGGGCAAGTTCGTTTTCAGCTGCACCGAGGCGTACAGGATCGAGAATGGCAAACTCGGCGATTCGATCAAGGGCGCGACCTTGATCGGCGACGGCCCGAGCGTGCTCACCAAGGTCACCGGCATCGGCAACGACATGGCGATCGATGAAGGCATCGGCGTCTGCGGCAAGGCGGGCCAGAGCGTTCCCGCGGGCGTCGGCCAGCCGACGCTGCTGGTCAGCGGGCTGACGGTCGGCGGGACGGCCTGATCTGGGCCCCGGCAAAAGCCGGGGTCCGGTTTCGACCAACGGGACACCGGCTTCTGCCGGCGGCCTCCACCTGTGACCGCCTTCACTTGGCGTTCCGTTCCCTTGCGAATATAGGGCATCCAAACAGAAAGAAGAATCGGTCGCATCATCCGCGGGGGGCATCCCCCGCAACAGGGAGGGTAATATGCGTTCGACTCTGCGTTTCGTTTCCGTGGCGGCCGTCGCCGCGACACTCGCCGCCGTTCCGGGTTCGGCGCAAAAGACCACCGGGCCCAAAGAACGTTACGAGATGGACGTCGCGACGATGTCCGGCTTCGCCGCGATGGGCGGCGGCAAGGGCGGCCTCGGCGGCGCGATGGGGATGATGTTCGGCGGCGACCCGTCGAGCAGGGTCGCCCACCAGCTGCTCCTCCGCCTCGGTTCGAACGACGCAGCCACCGCTCCGCCGCCGAAGGGCGATCATTTCTTTCTGCCGCAGGCGAAGATGGGCAAATCGGTCCCGCTGACCTCGGAGCAAGGAAAGGAAGAACCCGGCACCACCCCGTTCGAACGGCCGAAGGGTCGCCTGCTGCTCTATTGGGGCTGCGGCGCAAAGGCCGGCCCCGGCCAGCCGGTGGTGATCGATTTCGCCAGGGTCGCCGCGGGACAGGTTCCGCCGAACCTCTTCTCGAGCGCGGTTCCCGTGATCCGCGAGGTGAGCAAGGCGAACAGCCGCTCCTATGTCGACTGGCCGAACAGCAAGGGCGGCAAGCAGCCCGGATCAGGATCGTCGCTGCTCGGCGCGCACCGCGTCGCGAGCAATATCGGCCCCGACATCAATTTCACCCTCGCACAGGACTATATGCAGGGCCTCTCGGCCTCGACCGCAATCCAGGGCGACCAGTCGGTGATGGTGCGCTGGAATTCGGTCCCGAATGCGACGGGCTATGTCGCGTGGACGATCGGCGGCATGGGCAATGGCGGCGGAAAGAATGATCTCGGCGACATCGTCTGGTGGACGAGCAGCGCGTCGAAGGAGTTCGGCGGCGGCCTCTGGGACTGGCTGCCGCCGTCGGTCGTCGCGAACCTGATCGCAAAGAAGATCGTGATGCCGCCATCGCAGACCAGCTGCCAGATCCCCGCCGAGGTCAAAAAGGCGTCGGGCGAGATGATGATCGGCAATCTCAACGCCTTCGGGCCCGAGGCCAATTTCTCATACCCGCCGAAGCCGGCCGGCAATGCGGTGTGGAACATCGACTGGACCGCGAAAGTCCGTTTCCGTTCGCACACCATGCTGATGGTCGGCGCCGATTTCGGCGGCATGAGCGGGGCGGGCGGCGGCGGCTCCACCGCCGGCAACGGAACCCCCGTCGAGCCCGCGAAAAAGAAGAAGTGCAAGGGCCCGCTCGGCATCCCGCTCCCCGACGGGGCGTGCTGAAACGGCGGCGAGTCAGCGTCTGTTCACGCACGGCGGCGTAGGAGGGTTGCGGGTAGGGTATGATGAAGACAGGAGTCGAACCATGCGTCACCTGATACCGACGCTCCTCGCCGCTGCCGCCGTGGCAGCCGCCCCCGCCGCAAGTGCGCGCGAAAAGCTCGAGCCCGAAGCGAGGCTCGCCAAGCTGCTCGAAGGTCGCGTCGCGGGCGAACCGCAGGACTGCATCCCGCTCTCGACCGCGCGCAGCTCGCAGGTCATCGACAAGACCGCGATCGTCTACAAGGTCGGCAGCACCTATTGGGTCAACCGGCCGAAGGGCGGCGCCGAATCGCTCGATGACGACGATGTTCTTGTCACCAGGACGGTCGGCAGCCAGCTGTGCAGCATCGACACGGTCGAACTTCGCGACCGTACGAGCCATTTTTACACCGGCTTCGTGTCGCTCGGCGAATTCGTCCCCTATCGCCGCGCCAAGGCCGAATAATATCGGGCAAGGTTGCGTGCCAACCGGTGCTCATTAAAGTCGTCATCCCGGCGAGGATGTTCGGAGTCACGTGCCTCCGAACGCCCTTCGCCGGGATGATGCTTGATGGGAACGACGATCTTGGCCGAAAAAGAAAAAGCACCTCCCCCCGCCGACTGGGCCCGGCAATTGCTCGCCTTCTGGTTCGACGACCATGGCATGGACGACTGGTACGGTGGTGGTCCCGACTTCGACGCCGCCGTCCGCGACCTCGCCGAAGGCTGGTACGAGGCGCTGCGCTCGCAGCCGGCCGAAAGCTTCCTGACCGACCCCGATACCGCGCTCGCCGCGACGATCCTGTTCGACCAGGTGCCGCGCAACATCTATCGCGGCCACGCCGATGCCTTCGCGACCGACAGCCTCGCCCGCGCGATCGCCTATGGCGTCGTCGCGCGCGGCTGGCATGAAAACTGGCCCGACGAGCGCCGCCAGTTCGCCTGCCTGCCCTTCCAGCACAGCGAGAATATGGACGACCAGCGCGAATCGCTGCGCCTCTTCGCCGCGTTCGACGACCCGATGTTCCAGGATTATGCGCAGAAGCATTTCGACATCGTCGACCGCTTCGGCCGTTTCCCGCACCGCAACGCAGTGCTCGGCCGCGCGACCCGCGCCGACGAGGAAGCTGCGATAGAAGAGGGCAGGAATTGGTGATAGGGCGGGCGCAAGACGGAGAGCAGCCATGGCCGAATTCACCGACACGCTGACCGAAAAGCACATCGCCTTCATCGAAAGGCAGCCGGTCTTTTTCACCGCGACCGCCGCTGCCGACGCGCGCATCAACCTGTCGCCCAAGGGCTATGCCGACAGCTTCCGCGTCCTTTCCGACCGGCAGGTCGCCTATCTCGACCTCGGCGGCTCGGGCAACGAGACACACGCGCATCTCGCCGCCGACGGGCGCATCACGATCATGTTCTGCGCCTTCGACCGCACCGCATTGATCCTGCGCATCTATGGCCGCGGGCGGCCCGTGCTGCCGCAGGACGCCGAATGGGACGCGCTCGCGGCGCATTTCACCCTGCTTCCCGGCACGCGGCAGATTTTCGTGATCGACGTCGAAAGCGTGCAGACGAGTTGCGGCTGGGGCGTACCGATGATGGAATTGCAGCACGAGCGCGACACGCTGCAGAAATATCACCGCCAGGCCGACCGCGTGCTGTGGGTCGAAAAATTCAGGGAGCGCGACCGAAGCATCGACGGCCTGCCGACGCGCCCGACCGACCGTTTCATCGCGGGCGATGCCTGATGCCATTGGTCGAGCTGGTACGCCTGCCCAACGGAGCCGAGGCCGAGCTGCTGCGCGGCCGGCTCGAAAGCGCGGGCGTCCACGCCGTCTGTTTCGACGCAGGGATGAACATCGCCGAAAGCGTCGGACTGCTCATCCCCGTGCGCGTGATGGTGCTCGACGAGGACCTTGCCGAAGCGCAGGCGCTGGTCGCCGAGTTCGAGGGCGGCGGGAACGGAAACGCGGCCTGAGCGCTTGAAAAACACATGATCAAGGTCGCCAGTTACAATATGCGCAAGGGCATCGGGCTCGACCGGCGCCGCGATCCCGGCCGGGTGTTGTCGGTGCTCGCCGAACTCGACGCCGATATCGTCGCGCTGCAGGAAGCCGACCGCCGTTTCGGCACGCGCGCCAGCGCGATCCCGCCGCATATGTTCGAGGATCATAGCAACTATGTCCCCGTCGACCTGCTCAGCGGACGTCCCTATGCGATCGGCTGGCACGGCAACGCCCTGCTCGTCCGCAAGGGTGCCGAGGTCGAGGAAAGCCACGCGCTCCACCTGCCGACGCTCGAACCGCGCGGCGCCGTCGCCGCGACGGTACGCATCGGCGACACGCGGCTGCGCGTCGTCGGCATGCACCTCGACATTTCGGGGCTGCGCCGCCGCCAGCAGGCGCGCGCGATCCTGAACCATGTCGCCGAGGGCGAGCCGCTGCCGACGATCCTGATGGGCGACTGCAACGAATGGCGCGCGACGGGCGGCTGCCTGTCCGATTTCGGCGCGCACCACCGCGTCGTCGACACCGGCCACAGCTTCCACAGCCGCCGCCCGGTCGCGAAGCTCGACCGCATCTTCGCCTCGCCCGACCTCGACGCGGTCGACGCGGGCGTGCACCGCAGCGCGCTCGCCGCGCGCGCCTCCGATCACCTGCCGATCTGGGCGCGGTTCAAGCCGGCGAAGTAGGAACCGTCGCCCCCGCGAAGGGCGTTTCAGAGTCACGTGCCTCTGAAACGCGGCCGCTGGCAACCTTGCGCAAGGCCGATGGCAGCCTCCGACTTTGCGGGGGCGACGACCGTTGCCCAAAATTTAGGCAATCGCCTGCCCCGACTGCCCACCGAACGCACGATCCGGTGCGTCGGTGACTCCAAAACCGTCACAAAATGTTAACTTTCGCGCTCGCGGCGCAATCTGGCACGCCCGTTGCAGTGCAACATGGTGCCATTAGCAAAAGGGGGCGTCATGAAGCTGATCCTGGCAATCATCAAACCATTCAAGCTCGACGAGGTGCGCGAGGCGCTCACCGGTCTCGGCATCGCCGGCATGACCGTGACCGAGGTCAAGGGCTTCGGCCGGCAGAAGGGCCAGACCGAAATCTACCGCGGCGCCGAATATGCCACCAACATGGTGCCGAAGGTGAAGATCGAGCTCGTCTGCGACGACGCGCTTGCACCGCGGGTCGTCGAGACGCTGCAGCAAAGCGCCGGCACCGGTTCGATCGGCGACGGCAAGATTTTCGTCCTCGACGTCGGTCAGGCCGTGCGCATCCGCACGGGCGAAACCGGCGAGGCGGCTCTGTAATGACAAAGGGGGAAGCAATGAAGTTCGCAAACAAGATTGCGGCGGGAGCCGGGGCCGCGGGCCTCGCGCTGTTCGCCGCGCTGCCCGTCTGGGCGCAGGAAGCCGCCGCGCCGGCGGCCGCCCCGGCGGCTCCCGCCGCGTTCACGCCGACGGCCGAGATGGTCAACAAGGGCGACGTGGCATGGATGCTCGTCGCCTCGGCGCTGGTGCTGATGATGTCGGTGCCCGCGCTGGCGCTCTTCTACGGCGGCCTTGTCCGCGCCAAGAACATGCTTTCGGTACTGATGCAGGTACTGACGATCGTCTGCGTCGCGGCGCTGGTCTGGTTCAGCTGGGGCTATTCGATGGCCTTCACGTCGACCGGCACCCCCTTCCCGTCGCTGTTCGGCGGCCTCGACAAGGCGTTCCTCGCCGGCGTCGATGTCAACACCTTCGCCGCGACCTTCTCGAACGGGGTCTATCTCCCCGAATATGTCTTCGTGGTCTTCCAGATGACCTTCGCCTGCATCACGCCGGCGCTGATCGTCGGGGCGTTTGCCGAGCGCGTGAAGTTCACGCCGCTGATCATCTTCACGGTGCTGTGGCTGACGCTCGCCTATTTCCCGATCGCGCACATGGTCTGGTACTGGGCCGGGCCGGACTTCCTCCACGCCGCACCGACCGACATGGGTCTGCTGTGGGGCTGGGGTGCGCTTGATTTTGCCGGCGGCACCGTCGTCCATATCAACGCCGGTATCGCCGGTCTGGTCGGCTGCCTCGTGATCGGCCCGCGCCTCGGCTATAATTCGGAACCGATGCCCCCGCACAATCTGGTCATGACGATGATCGGTGCCTCGTTGCTGTGGATCGGCTGGTTCGGCTTCAACGCCGGCTCGGGTCTCGAAGCCAACGCCTTCGGCGCGCTGGCTTTCATCAACACGCTCGTCGCCACGGCCGCCGCCGGCGCAACCTGGGCGGTCATCGAGCAGATCGTGCACAAGAAGCCGTCGCTCCTCGGTGGAGTTTCGGGCGTGGTTGCCGGTCTGGTTGCGATCACGCCGGCGGCGGGCTTCGCCCACCCCGGTACCGCGATCCTCCTCGGTGCCGTCGCTTCGCTGGTCTGCTTCTTCTTCGTCACCACCGTGAAGAGGAAACTCAAATATGACGACTCGCTCGACGTGTTCGGCATCCACGCCGTCGGCGGCATCGTCGGCGCGATCGGCACCGGCTTCGTCGCCAATCCGGCCTGGGGCGGCCAGGGCTGGATCGATTACACGGCGCCCGTCGCCAAGGCCGGCGAGTTCGACCTCGCGGGTCAGGTGATGACGCAGATCTGGGCCGTCGGCACCACCGTGTTGTGGACCGGCGTGGTCAGCGCGGTGCTGTTCCTCGCACTCAAATACACCATCGGCCTGCGCCCGTCGGCGGACGTCGAACAGGAAGGGCTCGACCTCGCCGAACATGGGGAGCGCGCCTACAATATGTAACGAGACAGGATACCCGTCGCCGCACGCTCTTTCTCCTTTCAAACGGCGGCGGCGGGATCCTCACCTGGTTCCTCCTGCGAACCACTTGGCCGGGACCGATGTCCCGGCCTTTTTTTGCCCGGCGCCTGTGACTGTGGCCGCAATGCAACAGCGCGGAACGATCTTTTTTGCCCGGCCCGTTTCATGCAACCTTAACGCCGTCTGCGCACTCCTTTGCCGGACCAGTCAAAGAGCTGGCTTTCAGGAGGAGAAAAAGGATGCTTGCACGTTCACACATGCTGGCGGGCCTGTCGTTGGCCGCACTCGCGACAACCAGCCCCGCCGCGGCGCAGGAAGCGTCATCGGGCA
>Ga0209676_1000447_pt1 | contig 70070 bp, 62 predicted proteins | sample AraplaCvi_mLB_r2_FD_184282 | JGI IMG/M metagenome (GOLD analysis project Ga0209676, IMG submission 184282) | Arabidopsis root microbial communities from North Carolina, USA - plate scrape MF_Cvi_mLB_r2 (SPAdes) (version 2) | ecosystem: Host-associated > Plants > Roots > Endosphere | place: USA...
CGCAGCATGCCGGAGGGCGCGGCCATGCTCGCCACCGACGGCGTGTTCAGCATGGACGGCGACATCGCCCCGCTGCGCGAACTGGCGCTCGTCGCACGCGTGCAGAAGGCGCTGCTGTACGTGGACGATGCGCACGGCATCGGCGTGGTCGGCCCGGACGGGCGCGGCAGCGTCGCGGCCAGCAAGCTCGGCGTGAACGACGTGCCGCTGCAGCTGGCGACGCTGGGCAAGGCGCTGGGCGGCTACGGCGCGGTCGTGGCCGGCGATGCCGACCTCATCCAGCATCTGTCTGAAACCGCGCGTTCCTACATCTACACCACCGCATTGCCGCCGGCGCAGGCCGCCGCGTCCCTGGCGGCGGTGAAGCTGGCACGTGCCGAACACTGGCGCCGCAGCAAGCTGGACGAGCTGGTGGGCCGCTTCCGCGACCGCGCGCAGCGCGCCGGGCTGGAACTGATGGATTCGCAGACGGCGATCCAGCCGGTGATCTTCGGCGACGACGCCACCGCGTTGACGATGGCCGCCAGCCTGGAACAGGCGGGCTACTGGGTTGCCGCGATCCGCCCGCCGACCGTGCCCGAAGGCCGCGCGCGGCTGCGCGTGACGCTCTCCGCGCTGCACGGCGTGGCCGACGTCGATGGCCTGGTGGATGCGATGTCGAAGGCGCGCGAGCGCATCCGCCTCGGGCTGGTGGAGACCGCCCGGCGCGAGGCCGTGCTGGCGCGATGAGCGGCGAGCGCGACCTTGCGCGCCTGCTGGCCCACCTGAGCGTCACGTCTCGCGCGGGCGAATTCGCCTTCGTCGCGCGTCCTGCCGCAGATCCGGCGCTGGCCTCGCTCGCGCTGGCAATGGTGACCGAGGACGAGGGCGTCACCTACGTGCTGCCCTGCGAGGTCGCCGACGCGCGCGGCCTGCCTTACGATTTCCGGGCCGCCTGGCTCACGCTGGGCGTGCATTCGGCGCTGGATGCGGTCGGCCTGACGGCCGCCTTCGCCACCGCGCTGGCGCGTCGCGGCATCGCCTGCAACGTGCTGGCCGGCTTCCACCACGATCACCTGCTGGTTCCGGCCGATCGCCGCGACGACGCACTGGCCGTGCTGGCCGACCTCGCCCGGGACGGCCACTAGCGTCACGCACCACCTCTCATCCCCCATCGGCTGCACCCATGTACATCGAAACGCGCGGGCAGGGTCCCGCGCTGGCACTGATCCACGGCTGGGCCATGCACGGCGGCCTGTTCGCGCCGCTGGTCGAACGCCTGCAGGATCGCTACACGCTCCATCTGATCGACCTGCCCGGCCACGGCCGCGCACGCGATGACACCACGCCGCTGTCGCCTGAAGCGCTAGCCCCGCAGCTCGTCGCGCGCGTTCCCGACGCCGTGTGGCTGGGCTGGTCGCTGGGCGGGCAGTTCGCGTTGCGCGCCGCCCTGGATTTCCCTGAAGAAGTGCGCGGGCTGGTGATGATCGCCTCCTCGCCGCGCTTCGTGACCGCTGAAGGCTGGCCGCACGGCGTGAAGCCGAGCCTCTTCGGCGACTTCGGCGAAGCGCTCGGCCGCGATTTCCGCGGCACGCTGGAAGGCTTCCTCGCGCTGGAGGCGCTGGGCTCGAGCTACGCGCAGGACGAACTGCGCAGCCTGAAGGCGCAGGCCTTCGAGCGCGGCGAGCCGTCCGCCCGCGCGTTGCAGGAAGGCCTGGTGCTGCTGGACCGACTCGACCTTCGCGACGAGCTGCCGCAGCTGCGCGTGCCGAGCTTGTGGATCTCCGGACGTCGCGACCGCCTGATTCCCGCCGGCGCCATGCCCGCCGCCGCGGCGATGACGCCGGACGCGCGCAGCGTGGTGATCGGCAATGCCGGGCATGCGCCGTTCCTGGGCGCGGCCGACGAGGTCGCCGCGGAAATCGATGCGTTCATGCGTGCCGTGACGGCGCCGGCCTGATCCGGCGCCGCTGGAAACCGAAAGCGCCACACTTCCCCGGCCCTCCCGTTGCAGGGAGGGCGAAACAACACAAGACCGGTCGCGCCACCGCGCCGGTCCAATCGAACGATGACCGACACCTTCGACCACCGCCAGGTCCGCCGCGCCTTTTCGCGCGCCGCACACCACTACGACGACGCCGCCGCGCTGCAGCGCGAGGTCGCCTCGCGTTTGATGGAACAGCTCGACTACCTCGACGATCCCGCGCTGGACCGCTCGCCACCGCAGCTCGTCGTCGATGTCGGCTGCGGCCCGGGCCATGCCACCGTCGCGATGCAGAAGCGCTGGCCGAAGGCGCACGTGATCGGCCTCGACCTCGCCCATCCGATGCTGCGCGAAGCGCGCAGCCGCGCCGGCGGCTGGTTGCCGACGTTCCTGCCCGGAGTTGCGCGCCGTCCCGACTGGCTGTGCGCCGACGCGCGCGCGCTGCCACTGGGCGATGCCAGCGTCGACATCCTGTTCTCGAACCTGTGCCTGCAGTGGGTCGAGGATCTGCCGGCGGTGTTCGCCGGCTTCCGTCGCGTACTCAAGCCCGATGGCCTGCTGCTGGTGTCGACCTTCGGCCCGGACACGCTGCACGAGTTGCGCGACGCCTTCGCGCAGGCCGACAACGCGCCGCACGTAAGCCCGTTCGCGTCGATCGCGCAGTTCGGCGATGCCCTGATCGCGGCGGGTTTCAAGAACCCGGTGCTCGATCGAGACGAGTTCGTGCTCGGCCACGACGACCTCGCCGGCCTGATGCGCGAACTGCGCACGCTTGGCGCGACGAACGCGATGCACGACCGCCGCCGCAGCCTCACGGGACGTTCGCGCTTCGCGCGTGCGGCGCAGGCGTACGAGCCGTGGCGCCGCGACGGCCTCCTGCCGGCGACGTGGGAAGTGATCTACGCGCACGCATGGGGCCCGCAGCCGGGTACGCCCATCCGCGTTGGCGGCGTCGACGAAGTGCGCGTGCCGGCGCACGGCATCCCGGTGCGGAAGCGCTCGTGAGGGCGCGCAGCACGGCGCTGGCGGCGGTCGCGATCGCGCTCGGGTCGGCGTTCTTCTTCACCTGCACCTACGTGCTCAATCGCGCCGCCGCGACCGACGGCGGCTATTGGGCGTGGACGGCGTGCCTGCGCTATCTCATCACCCTGCCGCTGCTGCTGCCGGTGATGCGCTGGCAGGGCGGCATGGCGCCGGTGTGGCGGGCGATCCGCGCGCATCCCGGTCCGTGGCTGTTGTGGAGCGGCATCGGCTTCGTGCTGTTCTACCTGTGCCTGAGCTATGCCGCGTCGAGCGGGCCGTCGTGGCTCATCGCCGGCACGTTCCAGCTCACCGTCATCGCGGGGATGTTGTGCGCGCCGTTCCTCTACCGCGACGAACGCAGGCGCGTGCCGCTGCCGGCGCTGGCGACAGGCCTGCTGGTGGTGGCCGGCGTGCTGCTGCTGCAGTTCGGGCATGGCGGCGGTTCGCTCGATCGCAACGGGTGGATCGCGCTGGTGCTGGTGGCGATCTCCGCCTTCGCATACCCGCTGGGCAATCGCGGCCTGCTGCTGCACCTGGAACGCAGCGGGGTGGAACTCAATGCGACGCAGCGCGTGTTCGGCATGACGTTGGCGAGCCAGCCGATGTGGTGGGCGGTCGCGGCGATCACGCTGGCGCAGGTCGGCCCGCCGCCGCTGGGGCAGGTGTCGTTCGCCGCGGGCGTCGCGCTGGGCGCGGGCGTGATCGCGACGGTCCTGTTCTTCCAGGCGACCGGCATGGTGCGCAGCAATCCGACGGCGCTCGCCGCGGCCGAGGCGATGCAGGCGGCGGAAATCCTGTTCGCGACGCTGATCGGCGTGCTCTGGCTGGGCGAGGCCTGGCCGCAGGGCCGCGCGCTGGCCGGCGCGGTGCTGGTGGTGATCGGCATCGTGGTGTTCAGCATCGTCGCGGCGCGGGCGAGCGCGGGCGATGCGCGCGCCGTGGACGAGGCGTCCGGCGATCGCGGGGCCTGAGTTCGCGACGAAAACATCGTTCAGGCGCCGCGTCCTAGGATCGAACCCATTCCTCCACGGCGTCGCAACGAATGGCCAGAACTCCGCTCAACCTCGTCGCGGGCCTGCTGCTGGCCGCCATCACCGTTCCCGCGAGTGCGCAGGATTTCGGTGCCTGGGGATTGGACCCGGGCGCGCTGGTCGCCGACGGCCGCGAGCTGCTGATGCGCGCCCCCGACGCGAGCGTCGACGGCCTGTTCCAGGCCGTGCACGCCAGCGCGAGGGAACCGCGCGATGCCCGCACGTTGTGCTCGCTGTTCGATCCCGATGCCGAACGCAGCCTTGACGGGTACAACCAGATCGCATCGCAACTGAGCGAACAAAGCCGCGTCCGCTTCGCCGATGCCGCCACGAACTTCTTCCTCACCGCCGCGCAGAGCCCGCGCCAGCCGTACGACGCGAACCTCGCGACTCAGGCGCTGAAAGCCGCGGGCGTCCGCGCGGCATTGCTCAACGACGGATTCCTCGCCGGCCTCAACGGCGGCGACCACGACGCGCGCTGTCGCTCGGTCGGCTTGCTGATGGACGCGGTGGCCGCGCGGCCGGTGGGCGAACGCGCATCGGTGATGCGCCTGCTGCTGAGCCAGGGGATCGACTACCTCTCGCTCGGCGCCGGCACGCAGCGCTGAGGCCAGGCTTCAGCGCCGCGGTTCGACGCGGAACAGCACGCGTCGTTCGAATGGCGTTCCCAGCGGGATCGCGCGATAGCCGTACCCGTCAATGCGAGCCTGCACGGTCGGCCAGTCGTCCTGCTTGGTGACCCACACCACGCCGTGCTCGTGCTCGGCCAGTTCGACCGCGAGCGGTTCGTCGTACTCCGGGTTGAAGCGCGGCTCATGCAACGCTTCGAGCGAGATCTTCTCGATCTGCGTGCCGCGCCCGAGTTCCAGGTGCAGCCCGTAACGCGCCATGTCCTCGACGAACACGATCTCGTGGATGGGCGCGGGCGCGCGTTCGACGATGGCCTGCGCCCAGGCGTGCGCGTTCTTGTGCGTCGGCCAGTACGCCGTCGCGGCCTTCGCCAGCAGCAGCACGAAACCCCACGCCAGCAGCCGGGGCCATGACGGCAGGCCGCGCCCTTCGCGCGCGCGCTGCATCGCGACGATCACCGCGATCGGCACGAACAGCGGCAGCAGGTACAACGGCATGCGCGAGCGCGCGATGAAGAACACCGCCAGTGGCAGCAGCAGCCACAGCGCGAGGAACAGCCACTGCGCATCGCGCTGGCGACGCTGCGGATCGCGCCACCACGGCCGCACCATCGCGGGCAGGCCGCGCGCCCAGCGCCACAGCGTCGGCGTCCACGGCAGCGTGCCGATGACCAGCGTCGGTACGTAGATCTCGATCCAGCCGTACCACTCGGCATGGCGCCCGAATTCGGTGGTCGTCATGCGGTTGACCAGTTCGTCGCCGACGAAATACGAGAACAGGCCGGGGTTCCCATGGAACACCGCCAGGTACCAGGGCAGCGCCAGCAGTGCGAACAACACCAGCCCCGACCACTGCAGCACGCGGTGCTCGCGCCGCCGGGGCAGCAGGAAATCGAACAGCAGCACTACCGGCAGCGGGAACAGGCCGGCCGGGCCTTTGGTGACGAACGCCAGCGCCAGCGCGATCCACATCAGCGCGATCCACATGCGCGGATGGCGCGTCGGCGCGGCGTTGCCCTGCGGGAAGCGCGCCTCCACGAACGCCCACATCGCCAGCGTGATCCATGCGCTGAGCAGGTAATCGGTGGTGATCAGCTGCGATGCGCCGAAGGGAAACAGCATCGTCGCGTATGCGATCGCGGCGATCTGCTGCGTCCCCGGTGCCAGTCGCGCCGCGATGCGCCACGCCAACCACGTGCACAGCAGGTAGGACAACGCGGCCGGCAAGCGCGCGGCCCAGGGGTTCGTGCCGAAGACCGCGATGCTGGAGGCGATCGCCCAGTACGTCAGCGGCGGCTTGGTCCAGTGGCCCACTTCGTCGTTGCGACGCGGATTGAGCCAGTCGCCGCTGTCGAGCATGTTCAGCGCGACGTTGGTGTAGCGGCCCTCATCCGGATCCCAGATGCCGCGCGAGCCCAGGAACGCCAGCGCCAGCACCGCCGCGAACGCGGCGGTCCACAGGGCGGGCGATCGCAGGAGCTGACGCATGAGCCAGGCCCGAGGGAAACCGGTGACAGGCTAGGGGCCGCGTTGTCGGCGGCATGTCGGAGAATCGGAAAAACCGGCGGAAACAGGCCAGGGCGCTGCCGGCCAGTGCCTTCAACTGACCTGCGCGATCCAGTCTTCCAGGTTGTAGTAGTTGGTGATGCGATGGATGCGGCCCGCGCGCAGTTCGAAGAACGCGCCGCCCGGCAGCATGTACTTCTGCCCGCGCGCGGGCGGAAGGCCGGTGTCGTCGGCGAGGTATTCGCCGTGCACGATGTATTCGGCGGCCGCGCGCGCGCCGTCGGGCGAAACCATCACCACGATGTCGTGCAACTGTTCGCGATAGCTGCGATGCATGCGCGCAAGGAACGCGGAAAACGCCTCGCGCCCGGTTTCGCGCGGGCCCTGGTTCAGATCGTGCACCACGTCCTCGCCCAGCAGCGCGACCATGCCGTCCCAGTCGCCGCGATTGAACGCAGCGTAATAGGCCAGGATCAGTTCGGTGGCGCGGTCGTTGGTGCGGGTGCCGTCGATCTTCATCGCGAGTCCTTGCGGGACCACAGGCGCCAGGTGCAGGCGGGACGGTCATGATAGCCGGCGTCTGCACGGGGCCGACCGTGACGTCCGCCATAAACCGCGCGTGCGCCGCCGCCTTCACGCCGCCTGCACGCGTTTGCGCGATCGCAGGCGCTCAGGCCTGGAATTCGAACGCGCAGATGTCCGCGCCGTCGTTGCGGCATCGCGTTTCGATCACGCGCAACGACTGCGACCCATGCGCGCCGCCCAGCAATCCGCCCAGCATGCCGCGCAGGAAATGGCAGCACGCGCCGTGCTCGCCGCGATGGCAGAAGGGGCTGTCGCTCACGTGCAGCGCTTCGCCCTGCAACTGCGCCTGCACGATCTGCCGCATCGCCGGCAGCGCGACGCGTCGTATGGCATCGCACAGCGACAGCGCGCCGACGGCGGCGAAATCGCGCGCCTGCACCCACGCGCCGATGCGTTCGCCCAGGTCGCGCAGCGCTTGTTCGCGCTGGTCGTCGGACAGGTTGCGTTCCAACTCCAGCAAGGGCACGAACAGGTTCGGGTAGTCGCGCGTGAGTTGCGGCACGAGCGCTTCGATACGGTGCGAATCGCACGGCGAGGTGCCGGTGCAGCGCGGCGCGTGGAGGGCGTGCGGAAGCGGGCGGTCGTCCGGCGCCTCGTTGCCTGGCCGCGTGGCTTCGAAGTTGCTCACCAGCGGGTGCGTGGCGACGCATTCTTCCAGTGTCGCCAGGTTCCGCTGCGGTCCGCGCACCAGCATCGTGAGCACGATGCCGTCCTCGCCGCCGGCCATGCGCTGGCGCAGCAGGGTGAAGCCGTGGGCGATCACGGCCTGACCGAGCGTCAACAGCAAGCCCTCGCGGCGGTCAGAGACCACGCGGAATTCCACGTCCACCATCCGCCACCCCCATGGCCCGATGTCGATGCGATCGCGGCGCACGCGGGATGCGGCGCCGGATCCCCATCCGGCGCCATTCGTCGGCGACACGGTCGTCGCCGGCTTACGCCAGAAACGGCAAAGCGATTCTGGTCAATTCGTCACAAAAAGCAATGGCGCGGGCCGGCGCGAATGCCAAGCCCGCTCAGGCGCGTGCGAAGAGCGCCGGCAGCGCGTCCGGATCAACGTTTCCACCCGAAAGCACCACGCCGATGCGCTGGCCGGCGAACAGGCCGGCGTGCCTGAGCACGGCGGCCAGCGTCACTGCCGAGGACGGCTCGACGATCTGCTTCGTCCGCTGCCAGAACAGCCGCATGGCTGCGACGGTGTCCGCGTCGTCCACGGTCAGCACCTGCGCATCGTGGTCGCGCAGCATCTGGAAGTTGACGGCGCCGAGCGTGCCGCGCAGGCCGTCGCAGACGGTGTCGGGCGTGAACTCCGTAACGCGTTCGCCGCGCTGAAGCGAGGCGAAGGTTTCCGCGGCACCCGCCGGTTCGGCCAGGTAGAAGCGCGTGCCGGGCGACCGTGCGGCTACGGCCAGCGCCGTGCCCGCGGCCAGCCCGCCGCCGCCTACCGGCACGATGATCGCGTCGAAGCGCTCGGGTTCGCACAGCAGTTCCAGCGCGGCGGTGCCCTGGCCGGCGATCACGCGCGGATCGGTGTAGGGGTGCACGAGCTCGGCGCCCAGTTCGGCCTGCAGCTGCGCGCAGCGGGCCTCGCGCGCGGCGATGGTCGGCGCGCAGCGGTGCAGGGTGGCGCCGTAGGCCTCGATGGCGGCCAGCTTCGCCGCGACCGCGCCTTCCGGCACGACGACATGGCACGCGACGCCGCGCGTGCGGGCTGCCAGCGCGAGCGCGGCACCGTGGTTTCCGGAGGAATGGGTGACCACGCCGCGCGCGGCGGTGGCATCGTCCAATGACCAGATGGCATTGCAGGCGCCGCGGAACTTGAAGGCGCCGGCACGCTGCAGGTGTTCGGCCTTGAAGTGCAGTTCGCAGCCGGCCAGCGCATCGAGCGTGCGCGAACGCAGCACCGGGGTCACGTGCGCGTGCGGCGCGATCCGTGCGGCGGCGGCGAGGACGTCATCGAAGACGGGCATTACCTGGGCGATATCGTTCATTGGGCGATGGTAGGACCTGTCAGGCCTTTGCAGGCGTGCCTTCGGATTCACTCGCCGGCTTGCGAGCGTTGAGCAGGCTCACGGCGGCCGATCCGGCCACCACCAGCCCGGCGCCGAGCCAGCCCAGTGGCGTGATGCGTTCGGGCGCGAGCCACTGCGGCCACATCGCATGCACGGCCGTCGCCGCGGCGATGCACAGCAACGGCGTCGTGGCGAGGATCGCCGACACGCGCGAGGCTTCCCAGTGCGCGAGCGCTTCGGCGAACGCGCCGTAGGCGCCGATGGTATTGAAGGCGCAATAGGCAAGCAGCGCCCAGTGCAGGCCGTCGAGTCGAAGCAGCTGGGACGGATGCGCGAACGGCAGCAGCGCGATGCTTGCGAAGACGTAGATGAAGAGCAGGATCTGCATCGATCCCAGGCGCACCAGCAGCTGCTTCTGCAGCAGGGCGTAGATCGCCCAGACGATCGCCCCGACGATCACCAGCCCTGAACCGAGCACGTAGCCGGGCGCCTTCGCGCTGGCGGCGAGCTGGTCGGCGAAGAACAGCCCCATGCCGGCCACCAGCAGCGCAAGCCCAAGCCATTGGGCGGCGCGGAAGCGTTCGCCGAATACCCAGATGCCGCCCAGCGCCATCAGCAGCGGTGCCAGCTGGATGAGCAGCTGGGCGTTCGCCGGCGTGGTGTGCTGCACGCCCAGCAGGTAGAAGACGTAGTTGCCCACCAGCATGAGCGCTGCGACGAACAGCATCGCCCAGCCACGCCCGGCCAGGGCGCGATAGCCGCCCAGCCGGCCGCGAAACCCCAGCCATGCACCGGTGACCAGCGCCGCGACCAGGAAGCGGAACCAGGTCAGGGTGATCGGATCCAGCGATTGCAGCACCAGTTTCAGTGCGATCGGCAGGGTCGCCCAGCAAGCGGCGGTGATGAGAGTGAGCGTCAGCCCCAGCCGCCATTGGCCGGAAGCGCGATGCAGGTTCATTGGCGCGTTCGTCGCGAAGGGGCGGCCATGCTGTCATCGTGCGAAACGCCCGGCAATGCACGGATGCGCGACCGGCGGGGCGCTACGCTGAACCTCGTCATCGCGAGGGTGGCAGGGCCGGAAAAATTAAGGTCGGATTCAAAGCGCCGGCCGGAAGCTGGCGGCATACCCCGGGGGGTCCAACACATGATCCGCAAATTCATCCTGCCCGCGCTGGCCGCCACGATGCTGGCGGGCTGCGTCACTGGCTACACCTATCGCGGCGCGGCCGGCGGTGGCGACTACTACCACGGCCAGCCTTCGGTCGAATACCGCTACTACGGCGGTTACGGCGGCTATTACGGTGGCGGCTACTACGGCTACCCGTACGGATACGGCGGCGCCGGCTACTACGGTTATCCCTATCGCTACGGCTATTACGGCTATCCGTACGCGTACCCGCGCTATCCGGTGTACCGCTATCCCTACCGCCATGACCGTCACCCCGGTCAGCACTGGAACGGCAACAACCGTCCGCCGCCGCACTGGAACGGCAACGACCGTCCCCCGGGGCAGCACTGGGATGGAAACGGGCGTCCTCCGCGGCCGGACTGGAACGGCAATCGTCCGCCGAACCAGGGCTGGTCGGGCAACGGCCCGCGTCCGCAGATGCCCGGCGTCGGTGGTTCGCGTCCGGATAGCGGTCCGCGGCCGGGTGGTCCGGGGATGGCGCCGCGCCCGTCGCAGCCGCCGCGTGCCGATGCCAGGCCGCAGCGCGTCTCGCCGGCGCGCCCCAACAACAAGGTTCATGGCGTCCAGCAGCAGGAGCGTTGATCGACATTGCCGGGTCTCGGGCGCAGTCACATTTTTCCGCTTGCGCTCGGGGCCGACTGACGGCAATCTGCGGTCATTGACCGATTGCGTCACTCTTGGACGTAATTAGTGAAAGTCGGCCCCAGGCCGAATGCTCCATGTCGGCGCCCGATGAGGAACCACGGATCCCCCCTGTTCCGTCCCCATCGGGCGTCGGCGCCCATCCGGCGAGGCGTCACGGCCCGCCAGACACGCAAAAGGCGCCCTCGCGGCGCCTTTTGCGTATCCGGGTGTCCCCGGCGAAGAAATAAAAAGGGGGCCGAACGTCCCCCGACATTCGGCCCCCGTGCTTCCCCTGCGAGCGCTTGACCAGCCCCTGTTCCAATTCCGGCCGGCGCTGAGCGCCTGCCCCGCTGGGTGCAAAGACTATGTCGCAGGAACCGTGCCAAGTTTCACCTCCCATTCATTCTCGACGGCGGGCGAGGCGGCGCTGACCTAGAATTCCGCCGTCGCCGCGTGCCTCAGTACCCCGATCGAACCCTTCCGATGAGCCAGAACTTCTACCAATACGACGTGATCGTGGTCGGCGGCGGCCATGCCGGTACCGAAGCCGCGCTCGCCTCAGCGCGCGCCGGTGCGCGCACGCTGCTGCTGACGCATTCGGTGGAGACCGTGGGCGCGATGAGCTGCAACCCCGCCATCGGCGGTATCGGCAAGGGCCATCTGGTCAAGGAAATCGACGCCCTCGGCGGTGTCATGGGCAGGGCGGCCGATGCCGCGGGCATCCAGTGGCGCCGCCTCAACGCGAGCAAGGGCCCGGCCGTGCGCGCGACGCGCTGCCAGGCCGACCGCGCGCTGTACCGCGCCTTCATCCGCCGCGCCGTCGAAGCCCAGCCGAACCTGACGATGTTCCAGGCCGCGGTGGACGACATCGCGTTCGACGGCGGCAAGGTCACCGGCGTACTCACGCAGACCGGCCTGCGCTTCGACGCGCCTGCCGTCGTGCTGACCGCGGGCACGTTCCTCGCCGGCAAGGTGCACGTCGGCCAGACGACCTATGCCGCCGGCCGCGCGGGCGATCCGCCCGCCGTCGCGCTCGCGCACAAGCTGCGCGAAGGCCCGTTCGTGGTCGATCGCCTCAAGACCGGCACGCCGCCGCGCATCGACGGCCGCACGCTCGATTACTCGGTGATGCAAGAACAGCCCGGCGACGATCCGCGCCCGGTGATGTCCTTCATGGGTTCCACCGCCGACCACCCGCGCCAGGTGTCGTGCTGGATCACGCATACCAGCGAGCGTACGCACGAGATCATCCGCGGCGCGCTCGACCGCTCGCCGCTGTACACCGGCCAGATCGAAGGCATCGGCCCACGCTATTGCCCGTCGATCGAAGACAAGGTCGTCCGCTTCGCCGAGAAGGCCAGCCACCAGATCTTCGTCGAACCCGAAGGCCTGGAGGTCGTCGAGATCTATCCCAACGGCATCTCGACCTCGCTGCCGTTCGATGTGCAGCTGGACCTGGTGCGCAGCATCCGCGGCTTCGAGCAGGCGCACATCACGCGCCCGGGTTACGCCATCGAGTACGACTTCTTCGATCCGCGCGGTTTGAAGACCACGCTGGAAACCAAGTCCGTCGCCGGCCTGTTCTTCGCCGGGCAGATCAACGGCACCACCGGATACGAGGAAGCCGCCGCGCAGGGCCTGCTGGCCGGCGTCAACGCGGCGCGTTTCGTGCGAGGGCGCGAAGGCTGGAGTCCGCGTCGCGACGAGGCGTACCTTGGCGTGCTGGTCGACGACCTGACCACCCATGGCACCGCCGAGCCGTACCGCATGTTCACCTCGCGCGCCGAATACCGCCTGCAGCTGCGCGAGGACAACGCCGACCTGCGCCTGACGCCGGTGGGGCGCGAGCTCGGGCTGGTCGACGACGCGCGCTGGTCGCGCTTCGACACCAAGCGCGAAGCCATCGCGCGCGAGAACACGCGTCTTTCCGGCATCTGGGCCGCGCCGTCCAACGCGCTCGGTCGCGAGGCGATGGACGTGCTGGGCATCGAGATCAGCCGCGAAACCAGCGCGCTGGACCTGCTCAAGCGCCCCGAACTCGACTACGCGAAGCTGATGGCGGTGCCATCGCTGGGTCCGTCGGTCGAGGACGGCGACGTGGCCGAACAGGTCGAGATCGGCGTGAAGTACGCAGGGTACCTGGATCGCCAGCGCGAGGAGATCGCGCGCCAGCAGCGCCATGAAACGACGCCGATTCCGGACGGGTTCGACTACGCCGCCGTGCGCGGCCTGTCGGCGGAAGTGCAACAGAAACTCGAACGCGTCCGCCCGCAGACCGTCGGCCAGGCGCAGCGCATCCCCGGCATGACGCCGGCGGCGATCTCTCTGCTGCTGGTGCACCTGACGCGGGCGCGGCGCACGCGGGTGGCGTAAGCGCCAGGCGAGGCGCTCGCTGGTTCGAGCGCCGTATTACCGCTAGCTGCGACCGCCCCTTAGCCCAGCAACAACCGCCTGATCCCCGCCGCCGCTTCGCGGCCTTCGTACGCGGCCGTCACCACCAGGTCCGCGCCGCGCACGCCATCGCCGCCGGCGAAGACGCGTGCATTCGTCGTCTGGAACGGCAGCGCGCCGGCCGCGGGACGCCGCGACCCGCACCCGGACGCCGGCTGCGTGACGCGGATGCGGCCGTTGTTCTCCAGTTCGATGCCGTGCGCCGACAGCCACTGCGGCGGATCGGGCTGGAAGCCGAAGGCGATGATCACCACGTCCGCGGCCAGCACCGATTCGCTGCCCGGCACGATCTCCGCATTTCGACGACCGAGCGCATCGGGCTCGCCCAGGCGCGTCTCGGTGACGCGCACGCCGGTGACGTCGCCGTCCTCGCCCAGCAGCGCCATCGGTTGGCGGTTGAAGAGGAACTGCACGCCTTCCTCGCGCGCGTTGGCGACCTCGCGCGCCGAGCCGGGCATGTTGGCTTCGTCGCGTCGGTAGGCACATGTCACGCGTGAGGCGCCCATGCGCACCGCGCTTCGCACGCAGTCCATGCCGGTGTCGCCGCCGCCGAGCACCACCACGCGTTTACCCTGCAGGTCCGGCAGGGCGACGCGATCTTCCCAGCCGGCGATCGGCTTGCCCTGCGCCTCATCGTCGCCGTGCACCAGGCGCCCGTTGTGCACCAGGAACGGCAGCGCCGGCAGAACGCCCTTGAGGTCCTGCCCGGGCAGGCCGCCATCGGTATAGCGATAGCTGCCCAGACCGAGGAACACGGCGTCGAACTCCGCCAGCAGGTCGTCCAGGCCGACATCGCGCCCGATCTCCACGCCGAGGCGGAACTTCACGCCCATGCCTTCGAGCACGTCGCGGCGCGTCTGCAGCACCGACTTCTCCAGCTTGAAGCTCGGAATGCCGAAGTGCAGCAACCCGCCGATCTGTTCGTAGCGGTCGAACACGACCGCCTCGATGCCGGCGCGCGCAAGGCGATCCGCGCACGAAAGTCCCGCCGGCCCGGCGCCGATCACCGCGACGCGCTTGCCCGTGGCAGCGACCTTCGACAGATCGGGGCGCCAGCCCTCGGCGAGCGCGTGGTCGGCGATGTACTTCTCGACCGCGCCGATGGTGACCGCGCCGAAGCCGTCGTTGAGCGTGCAGCTGCCTTCGCACAGACGGTCCTGCGGGCACACGCGGCCGCAGATCTCCGGCAGCGGATTGGTTTCGTGCGCGAGCGCGGCGGCTTCGTGCAGGCGGCCTTCGCGTGCCAGCTCCAGCCAGTTCGGAATGTAGTTGTGCAGCGGGCATTTCCAGCTGCAGTACGGATTGCCGCAGTCCAGGCAGCGGCTGGCCTGGTGCTTGGCCTCGGCCTCACCGAAGCGGCCGTAGAGTTCGCCCCAGTCGCCGCCGCGGCGCAGTTCCAGCGGAATGCGCGATGGCATCTGCCGGGGCGTCTCGCGGAAGGCGAAAGCGGGCTTCTTGCTGTCCATCTTGCTCACGCGGCCCTCCTGAGGTTCTCCGCCAGCGACTCCAGGCTCGCCGCCTTCGGCTTCACCAGCCAGAACTTGCCGAGGAAGTCGCGCATCTCGTCGAGGATCTTGCGCGCCCACACGCTGCCGGTGAGCTGCACGTGCGCCTCCAGCAGTTCGCGCAGGTGCGAGCGGTGGTTCTCGAAGCCGTCGGAGGCGATGCGCAGGATGTCGATGAGCTCGTGGTTGTAGCGGTCGACGAAATCGCGCTCGGTGTCGAGCACGTACGCCATGCCGCCGGTGAAACCCGCGCCGAAGTTCAGGCCCGTGCGGCCCAGTACCGCGACCACGCCGCCGGTCATGTATTCGCAGCAGTGATCGCCCGCGCCTTCCACCACCGCCGTCGCGCCGGAATTGCGCACGCCGAAGCGCTCGCCCGCGCGGCCGGCCGCGTAGAGTTCGCCGCCCGTCGCGCCGTACAGGCAGGTGTTGCCGATGATCGGCGTCTCGTGCGCGAGGTAACGCGCGCCCATCGGCGGCCGGATCACGATGCGCCCGCCCGCCATGCCCTTGCCGACGTAGTCGTTCGCTTCACCATGCAGTTCGAACTGCAGTCCGCCGGCGTTGAACGCGCCGAAGCTCTGCCCCGCGGTGCCGTCGAAGCGCAGCGCGATCGGCGCGTCCACCATGCCGCGATCGCCATGCAGCCGTGCAATGCGGCCCGACAATCGCGCGCCGATGCTGCGGTCGGTGTTGCGGATCGTGTAGGTGTACGCACCGCCGCGCTTGCTCGCGATTGGCTCCGACAGGTCGATGTCGAGCTGCGCCGCAAGGCCCGTCGCATCGGCCGACGGCTGCGGCACGCCGCAATGGCCGCCGTGCGCCAGACCGCTGCCGGCGAGCAGTGGCGTGAGGTCGAGCTTGTGCTGGCGCTCGCCATCGCCTTCGAGCTGCTTGAGCAGGTCCGTACGGCCGACCAGCTCGCCCAGCGTGCGCACGCCCAGCTGCGACAGCCAGAAACGCACTTCCTCGGCGAGCAGGCGGAAGAAGTTCTCCACGCGCTCGGGCAGGCCGGTGAAGTGGTCGCGACGCAACGCGTCGTCCTGCGTCGCCACGCCCGTCGCGCAATTGTTGAGATGGCAGATGCGCAGGTACTTGCAGCCCAGCGCGATCATCGGCGCGGTGCCGAAACCGAAACTCTCGGCGCCCAGCAGCGCGGCCTTCACGACATCCAGGCCGCTCTTCAGGCCGCCGTCGGTCTGGAGGATCACGCGCTCGCGCAGATCGTTCGACACCAGCGCCTGGCGCGCCTCCGACAGGCCCAGCTCCCACGGCGTGCCGGCGTAGCGGATCGACGAGATGGGACTGGCGCCCGTGCCGCCGTCGTGGCCGGAGATGGTGATCAGGTCCGCGCCGGCCTTCGCCACGCCGGTGGCGATGGTGCCCACGCCCGCGTGCGAAACGAGCTTCACCGACACCAGCGCCTGCGGGTTGACCTGCTTGAGGTCGAAGATCAGCTGCGCGAGGTCTTCGATGGAATAGATGTCGTGGTGCGGCGGCGGCGAGATCAGGCCGATGCCCGGCATCGCGTAGCGCAGCCGCGCGATCAGTTCGTTGACCTTGTGGCCCGGCAGCTGGCCGCCTTCGCCGGGCTTGGCGCCCTGCGCGACCTTGATCTGCAGCACTTCGGCGTTGACCAGGTACTCCGGCGTCACGCCGAAGCGGCCCGACGCGATCTGCTTGATCTTCGAGACCTTGTCGGTGCCGTAGCGCACCGGGTCTTCGCCGCCTTCACCGGAATTGCTGCGTCCGCCCAGGCGGTTCATCGCGATGGCGAGTGCTTCGTGCGCTTCGGGCGAGAGCGCGCCCAGGCTCATCGCGGCCGAATCGAAGCGGCGCACGATGGCCGACACGGGTTCGACGTCGTCCAGCGAGATCGCGGTCGCGTTCGACGCATCGACGTCGAGCAGGTCGCGCAGCGCCGCCGTCGGACGTTCGTTCACCGCGCTCGCGTAACGCTGCCAGTCGTTCCAGTCGCCGGTGGAGACCGCGCGCTGCAGGTTCATCACCACGTCGGGATTGAACAGGTGGTATTCGCCACCGGGCGTGTACTTCAGCAGACCGCCGATGTTCGGCAGCGCGTTCGCATTCCACGCATGCTCGGCCAGCGTGGCCGCGTCCTCGTGCAGTTCGGCGAAGCCCGCGCCGCCGATGCGCGAGGGCGTGCCGGCGAAGCACATCTGGACCACTTCGCGATCCAGGCCGACGATCTCGAACAGCCGCGCACCGCGATAGCTGCCGATGGTGCTGATGCCCATCTTCGAGATGATCTTGAGAAGGCCTTTCTTGATGCCGCGCCGGTAGCTGCGGCCAATCTCCGCGACCTGCCCGTGCTTGGTCTTGAGGATGCCGCGCACGCCCAGGTCGTGCAGTGTCTGGTAGGCGAGGTACGGATAGACCGCCGTCGCGCCGACGCCGATGAGGCAGGCGAAATGGTGCGGATCGCGCGCGGTGCCGGTTTCGATGATGAGGTTGGATTCGCAGCGCAGGCCGGCGCGCACGAGGTGCTGGTGCACCGCGCCGGTGGCCAGCAGCGCGTGCGCCATCAGCCGGCCTTCGACCGGGTAGCGGTCGCTCAGCACCAGCAGCACCTTGCCGTCGCGCGTGGCGGCTTCGGCTTCGGCGCAGATGCGCTCGATCGCCGCCTTCAGTCCTTCTTCCGGCGCGTAATGCAGGTGGATCAGCGCGTGCGCGTGCTCATACTGCTCCATCGCCAGCATCTGCCGCAGCTTGCGTTGCGACAGCACGGGCGAGTTGAGATGGATGTGGTCGACGTTGCCGGGGCCGTCGACGAAGACATTGCCCTCGCGACCCAGCTGCGTCGCCAGCGACATCACGCAGTCCTCGCGCAGCGGGTCGATCGGCGGGTTGGTCACCTGCGCGAAGGCCTGGCGGAACTGGTCGTACAGCGGGCGGACCTGCTGGCTCAGCACCGCCATCGGCACGTCGTCGCCCATGGAACCTACGGCTTCCTGCTCGGTTTCAGCGAGCGGGCGCAGCACCTGCTCGCGCTCCTCGCGCGTGAGCTGGAACAGCTTCTGGAAGCGCGTGAGCGTTTCGGTGTCGAACGGTTCGGCGGCGAGCGCAGGGTCGATCAGCTCGGTCTGCAGATACGTCATGCCCTGCTTGAGCCAACGCTTGTACGGCGCGCGGGCGCGGTTGATGCGGTCGATGGCCTCGCTGTCGAGCACTTCGCCCAGGTACAGATCCACCGCGATCATCTCGCCCGGGCCGAGCTTGCCCTTGGCTTCGATCTCCTCCGCCGGGCGTTCCCAAACGCCGGCCTCGGAAGCGATGAGGAAATGCCGGTCGCGCGTGCGCATCCAGCGCGCGGGGCGCAGGCCGTTGCGGTCGAGCGTGCACGCGGCGTAGCGCCCGTCGACGGTAACGATGCCGGCCGGGCCGTCCCACGGCTCGGTGTTGAGCGAGTAGTACTCGTAGAACGCGGCGAGGTCGGCGTCCTTGTATTCCAGCGACTGCGTGGCCGGCGGAATCAGGATGCGCATCGCCTTGAGCAGGTCCATGCCGCCGGCCTGCAGCAGTTCGAGCATGTTGTCGAGCGATTGCGAATCCGAGCCGTCGATCGTGATCACGGGATCGAACTCGGTCAGTTCCAGGTTCGGCGTGCGCCAGACATGCGCGCGCGCCTGCGCCCAGGCGCGGTTGCCGGAGATGGTGTTGATCTCGCCGTTGTGCGCGAGCAGGCGGAACGGCTGCGCCAGCGGCCAGCGCGGCGTGGTGTTGGTCGAGAAGCGCTGGTGGAAGACGACCACGCTGGCGGCCAGGTCCGCGCGCTGCAGGTCCGGATACAGCTGCGAGAGCCGGTTCGGCAGCACCATGCCCTTGTAGCCGATGCTCGCGGTGGAGAGGCTGACGACGTAGAAATCCGGCAGATCGCCCAGGCGTTGCTCGGCACGGCGACGTGCGAGGAACAGCGAGCGCTGGAAGCTCGCCGCGTCGAACGCGCCGGCGGGCTTCACGAAAATCTGCTCGATGCGCGGCATGGTGCGCCGCGCGAGTTCGCCGCAGGCATCCAGGTCCACCGGCACCTTGCGCCAGCCGGCCACCTCGACGCGTTCGCGCTGCAGTTGCGCGGCGAACTCGTCCTTCGCGCGCGCCGCTTCGCTTTCGTCGTGCGGCAGGAAGACCAGGCCGGAGGCGTAATGCGCGCCCAGCGCGATGTTCGCCTCGCGCGCGAGCGCACGCAGGAATGCGTCCGGCTGCCGGATCAGCAGGCCGCAGCCGTCGCCGCTGAGTCCGTCGGCCGCGATGCCGCCGCGATGCGTCATGCGCACCAGGGCCTCGATCGCGCGATCGACGATGGCGCGACTGGGCGCGTCGTCGAGCTGCGCGATCAGGCCGAAGCCGCACGCATCGCGCTCATCGCGCGGGTCGTAGAGACCGACAGGGCCGGGACGGTACTGCTGCTGCATCGTCGCTCCATCGCGGATTCACCGCTGGGTTGCCATACCAAACATCACGACAACGAACCTGGCTGAGGCACACGCCACACCGGGGATTCCGGCGACGGCGAAGACGGTCCGCTCGCGCGGTCCGGCCTGCCTCACCACCCTGGTTCAATCGAATAAATCACACTTTGTGCGCTGCGGCAATTCGTCCTGCGCGCCTCGCGCGCGTGCGCGCGTCGGGAGGCGCAAGTAATTGATCGGACGAGGAATAGTGCGCGACATTCGGGGGCGTTTGGTAACGGTTGAAACCATTGGCGCGATGGCTGCGCACGGTGGTCGCTTTGCATCGGCCGTGGTGCTTGTTCGCTGTCATTCCCGCGAAGGCGGGAATCCATCTTTCCGGACCATCACGGCCTTCGTCAGGCATGGCGCGTCTGATGGATGTCGCGGGGATGACAGCAGGAAGAAGGCTGCAACCGCCCGACACGCCGAAGCCGGCCAAGCGCAGGCGCTAAACTCCCACTCTCTCCGAATCATCCCCGGCCCCCGTGACCGACACCGCTCCCGCCTCGGGTGCGCGCCGCCGCGCCGCGCTCGTTTTCATCTTCGTCACCATCCTGATCGACGTGCTGTCGTTCGGCCTGATCATTCCGGTGCTGCCGCACCTGATCGAGCAGTTCGCCGGGGGCGATACCGCGCATGCGGCGTACTGGGTGGCGGCGTTCGGCTTCCTGTTCGCCGGCATCCAGTTCGTGACCTCGCCGATCCAGGGCGCGTTGTCGGACCGCTTCGGTCGCCGGCCGGTGATCCTGCTCTCCTGCCTGGGCCTGGGTCTGGACTTCGTGTTCATGGCGCTTGCGCCGTCGCTGTCGTGGCTGCTGGTGGGCCGGATCATCTCGGGCATCACCTCGGCCAGCTTCACCACGGCCAATGCCTACGTCGCCGATGTCACGCCGCCGGAGAAGCGCGCCAAGAGCTACGGCCTGCTCGGCGCCGCGTTCGGCGTGGGCTTCATCGTCGGCCCGCTGATCGGCGGTGCGCTGGGCGAGGTCGACCTGCGCCTGCCGTTCTGGTTCGCCGCCGGGCTCGCACTGGTCAACTTCTGCTATGGCCTGTTCGTGCTGCCCGAGTCGCTGCCGCCGGAGCGCCGCAGCCCGCGCTTCGACTGGTCGCACGCCAATCCCATCGGCTCGCTGACGCTGCTCAAGCGCTATCCGCAGGTGTTCGGGCTGGCGGCGGTGGTGTTCATCGCCAACCTCGCTCACTACGTCTACCCGAGCGTGTTCGTGCTCTTCGCCGACTACCAGTACCAGTGGGGCCCGCGTGAGGTGAGCTACGTGCTGGCGATCGTCGGCGTGCTCAACGTGATCGTGCAGGCGGGGCTGGTGGGCAAGGTCGTGCATGCGCTGGGCGAGCGGCGTGCGTTGATCCTCGGCCTGGCCTGCGGCGCCGTCGGTTTCGGCATCTACGGCTTCGCGAACGTGGGCTGGGTGTTCCTCATCGGCCTGCCGGTCTCGGCGATCTGGGGCCTGGCGGCGCCCTCGACGCAGGCGCTGATCACGCGGCAGGTCGGCCCGGAAGTGCAGGGCCGCATCCAGGGCGCGCTGATGAGCCTGGTGAGCCTGGCGGGCATCATCGGCCCGGTCGTGTTCGCCGGCAGCTTCGGCTACTTCATCGACGATCGCGCGCCGGTGCACCTGCCGGGCGCGCCGTTCCTGATCGCAGGCCTCCTGCTGGCGGTGGCGGTGGGCATCGCGTGGCGGTTCGCGCGCGTGCCTGCGGCGGCGCCTTCGACCGGAGTTGTCGAGCCGGGTTGAAGGGGTTCTACAAGCGCGCAGTTAACGCGCCATTGCCGTGCACTTCACCGTGCCGCGCACCGCCAGCAGCGACACTGAGGATTACTTCGCGAACAGGAACCCGCCATGCCCACCTGCGATACCTGCGGCAACGACTACGACAAGGCGTTCACCGTCACCATGCCGCACGGCAGCGGGACGTTCGATTCGTTCGAATGCGCGATCCACAAACTCGCGCCCACGTGCGAGCACTGCGGTTGCCGCATCATCGGCCACGGCGCCGAACACGACGGCAAGTTCTATTGCTGCGCCAGCTGCGCGAAACACGCCGGCATCAAGGGCATCGACGACCGCATCTGAAGGCGCGGTCCGAAGGCGCGTTCAATCTTCCAGCGCCGTCAGCTTGTCGCCCGGGAACGGCAGCAGCGCCCAGAACGCGACGTCCGCGTGCGCCCACTCGAAGGCTGTTTCGTTGAGGATTTCCAGCAAGGTATCGAAATCCTCCATGTGCGCTTCGCGCCAGCCTCCCGCGTTCTCGATCAGCCACACGTAGCCGGGCGCGGTGCGCCAGGACATGTCGCGCAATACGTCCGACAGCGCGTCCCAGTTCGCACCGAACCCCGGAGGAAAGCCGCCGGCGGCCGCCATGCGCGACATCAGCCCGGCCTTGTCGTCGCAACCGGTCAGGTCCACGCGCATCACCGTGAAGTCCAGGGACGCTGCGGTCTGCGCCATGGCCTCCGCATCGCGCACATCGATGAAGTACGCGCCACTGTGTTCGGGATCGGCGAGGATCGCGCGCAGGTCCACGGCATTCATCGTGTCTGACTCCCCTCGGGTACCCAGGTGAACCTGCGGAAATTGCCGTAGTGATCGCCCGTGTACCAGTACTCGACCGGTGGATTCCCGCCGGCGATGATCCGCCGCGCGCCGCGCGTGTCGCTTCCCGGTGTGGGCACGGTGTACTCGCGGTAATAGCCGCGCGCCTGCTGCGGCAGGCGGCCTTCGCGGTTCTGGAAGACGCTGCCGTCCTGCCGGTACGGATGCGCCGCGCCGCTGGCGATTCGGTCGAGCACGACGTGCGCTTCCACCGGCAGGAACGCCGGATACCCCACCTGCGCCGCCTGCTGCGCGGATACCGCAGGTGCATCGGCCGGGCGAAGTTCGCCGTCGCCGGCGCGCTTGGTCCACAGCCACAGGCCGACCAGCGCGACGAGCGCGATCACCCAGATGGAATGCGAACGACGCATGGCGGGCGCAGCGTCAGCCGCAGCGGATGCCGGTGATCGCGCCGCGATCGTTGACGTCGACGTTCACGCGGTCCTCGCGGAAGTCCATCGTCGCCATCTGGCCCGGGCGCAGTACGCGTGCGTCGCGGCTGCCGGTGCCCTGCAGGATGCGGTTGACCACGTCGTCGTTGACGGCCGAACCGATCGCCCAGCGCGCGCCTTCGGCATTGCACTTGCCCGTCGGGACGGCGGGGCCGCCCGCGACCGGCTTCGTGGAAGCACAGCCCGCAAGCGATGCGGCGGCAAGGACGGTCAGGCACAGGATGCTGCGGGTCATCTCGGTTCTCCTTGGTGATGGTCGCGGTGCGCGTGATTTCATGCGGCGCACCGTGCGCCCGGAGGCGTGTTCAGGGTGTAAACGGGAGGATAGCGGGAGAGAGTGAGAGTAGGAGTGCGCGCAGGTAGTTGACACCCCTCTCCCGACGGGAGACGGGTTGGGGTGAGGAGCAACGAAGTGGTTGCCTCAAAGCACCAGTGCAGCAATGCACTACAGCTTGTGCCGCCGACACTTCGTTGCCCCTCATCCGCCCTTCGGGCACCTTCTCCCGCAGGGAGAAGGGGAAGAGCGCCTAGCGCTTCGCGAACTCCGCCTCCAGGATCGAATACCCCGCATCGACCATGCCCAGCGCCTCGTACGTCTTCTGCGCATTCTGGTTCTCGCGTTCGACATAGAGCCGCAGGCCCACCACGCCCGGCGTTTCGCGCGCGACGTGTTCGACATGCCGGTAAAGCGCGGTGAACACGCCCATGCGGCGGAACTGCGGCGGCACGTACACGCTCTGGATCCACCACCAGTCGCCGTTGCGCCAATCGCTCCATTCGCGCGTGAGCATCAGCGTGCCGGCGGGTGCGGCGATCGTCTCGCGGCCGGCGACGCTGGATTCGTGCATCGCGATGAAATACCGCGCCTTCGCCGGGTCGGCGATGCCCGCCTCGACGCCCGCGCGCACGGTCGCCTCGTCGAGCTGCTTGTGTTCGGTTTCCAGCGCCATGGCGGCGGCCCACTGTGCGAGCAGGTCGCGGTCGTGGGCGTGCGCGGGGCGGATGCGGAGTGATGGCATGGCGTCGAGGCAATGACGGAAGGAACGAAGAAGGCTACCGCCTTGAAGCCCCTCTCCCGCTTGCGGGAGAGGGGTAGCAGCACTTACCGCGTAACGGTGATGACGCCGCATGCCACGCGGCCGCCGGCGTTGCCGGTCGGCTGCGTGCGGTAATCGTCGGCTGCGGCATGGACGATCACCGCCTTGCCCGCGACATCATTCGCCGCGCCGCCGCCCAGCGTCACGCCCTCGGCATGCGCGTTGACCTGCGCCACGCCTTCGGCATTGGCGACCAGGTTGTCCATGTCGCCGCCGTGGTGCGCGCCGCTGCCGACCTTGCCGTGCGGCTGCGCCGACGGGTTGAAGTGGCCGCCGGCGCTGCTCGCGTCGGCCGCGCTGCAATCGCCTTTCTCATGGATGTGGATCGCGTGCGTGCTGCCCGGCGACAGGCCGCCGATCTCGCCGGTGAGATGCACGCCGTTGCCCATCGGCACGATGGTCAGCTTGCCGCTCACCAGGCTGCCCGAGGCGGACGCGAGGTTCACCGTGGCGGACTTCGCGGTCGACTGCGCGGCGGGCGCAGTCGGCCTCGACGACGTCGCGGCCGGTGCGGTGGCCTTGGTGGGCGAGGACGAACTGCACGCCGACAGGGCGACGACGGATGCGGCGAGCAGGAACGGGGTGAGGGTCTTCATCGGCTTCTCCTTGCGTAAACGGACAACGGTCGTGGCATGGCTCCTCCCGTTGCGGGAGAAGCGCCCCGGGCGGGGCGAAAGGGAGACGGGCGGCAGGCTACCGTCGCGTCGGTGGGCCAGCGGTGAACGACGCCGTCAGGACGGGCGTCGCCGCCCCGGCCCGAGCTTGCGCGTGAGCGTGTTGCGACCCAGGCCCAGGCGCGAGGCGGCTTCGGTGCGACGCCCGCCGGTGTGCTCGAGCGCGGCATCGAACAGCGCGCGTTCGAACCGTTCGCGCGCCTGCGCGTGGATGTCGTCGCGACCCAGTTCCAGCTGTGCCCGCGCCCATGCGGCGAGGCGGCGATCCCAGTCATCATCGCCTGCGTCGTGCGCATCGTCCTTGCCGGGCGTGGCCGCAAGCGCTTCGTCCAGGTCCTCGCGCGTGATGGTGTCGCCCGGCGCGAGCGCGGCCAGCCGCCAGCACAGGTTCTCCAGCTGGCGCACGTTGCCGGGCCAGTCGTAGGCGATCAGGCGCTCCAGCGCGGCCGGCGCGAAACGCTTGGCCGGCGCGTCGAAGCGCGTGGCCGCCGCGAGCAGGAAACGTGTCGCCAGGCGCGGCACGTCCTCGCGTCGTTCGCGCAACGCGGGCAAGCGCAGGCGCACGACGTCGAGGCGATGCAAAAGGTCGGCGCGGAAACGTCCCGCATCGACCAGCGCCTCCAGGTCCTGGTGCGTCGCGGCGATCACGCGCACGTCCACGCGGATCAGCTCGCGCCCGCCTACGCGGAAGAACTCGCCTTCCGCCAGCACGCGCAGCAGGCGCGTCTGCAAGGGCAGCGGCATGTCGCCGATCTCGTCCAGGAACAGCGTGCCGCCATGGGCCTGCTCGAAGCGGCCGACATGCCGGCGCTGCGCGCCGGTGAATGCGCCGGCCTCGTGGCCGAACAGTTCGCTTTCCAGCAGTTCCGCGGGAATGGCGGCGGTATTGAGCGCGACGAACGGCGCCTGAGCGCGCGGCGATTCGCGATGCAGTGCACGTGCCACCAGTTCCTTGCCGGTGCCGGTTTCGCCAGTGATGAGCACCGACAGCGGCGCCTGCGCGAGGCGGCCGATGGCGCGGAACAGCGTGCGCATCGCCGGCGCCTCGCCGATGAGCGCGTCATCCTGCGTCGCCGCGGTTTCGCGCTGGGGCGGCGCGGCCGCCTCGCGCGTGGCGAGCGTGCGCGCGGCCAGCTCCACCGCTTCGTCCAGGTCGAACGGCTTGGACAGGAACTCGTGCGCGCCGCCACGGAACGCGCCTGCGGTGCTGGCGACGTCGGTGTAGGCGCTCATCACGATCACCGGCAGCTTCGGCGCCTGCGCCTTCAACTTGTCGAGCAGCACCAGGCCATCGTCGCCGGGCATGCGTACGTCGGTGAACAACAGGTCCGGCGCGCCGCGGTCGGCCAGCGCGTCGAGTGCGTCGCGCGCGTTCTCGAATCCGTCCACGCGATAACCGGCCTCGCGCAACGCCGTGGCGAGCACGAAACGCACGCTGCGGTCGTCGTCGACCACCCAGACGCGGGCATCGCTCGTGTGGCTGGGCTTCATTCGGGCGAATCCTCGACATGCATCGGCAACAGCAGCGTGAACACCGTATGGCCCGGGCGCGAGCGATAGGCGAGCGAACCGCGGTGCTCGCGCGCGACCTGCTGCGCCAGCGCCAGACCCAGGCCGCTGCCTTCGGCGCGACCGGACACCAGCGGCAGGAAGAGCCGTTCGGTGAGTTCTTCGGGCACGCCGCGACCGTCGTCGATGATCTCCAGCCGCAACGCGATGGGATGCACCGCATCGGCGATGCGCACCGCATGTTCGGCGCGCGTACGCAACGTGACGTTCGCCGCGCCGGCTTCGATCGCGTTGCGCACCAGGTTCCAGACCGACTGCATCAGCCGGTCCGCATCGCCGGCGAATTCGGGCAGGCTCGGGTCGTAATCGCGCACCAGGCGCACGGCCCAGCCGGCGTCGCTTTCGGCCAGGCGCAGCACGCGTTCGAGCACCGCATGGATGTTCAGCGGTGCATGCGGCCGCGGCGGCGCGGGCGTGAGCAGGCGATCGACCAGCGCGGTGAGGCGCTCGACTTCCGATCCGATCATCGCCACCAGTTCGGGCGCATCGCCGTGGGTGTCGGCGTCCAGCCGGCGCGCCAGCAGCTGCGCGGCGCCCTTCAATCCGGCGAGCGGATTGCGCAGTTCGTGCGCCAGTCCCTTGAGCGATGCCGACAGGGCCGATGGCAGCAGCAGCGCCGGGTCGTCGCCGGGAAACTCATCGACCGGGTGGGCTTCCAGCAACCAGCCGCCATCGTCGCGCCGGCTCAGCCAGACGTCGGCGAAGCATTCGTCGCCGTCGGCATAGCGCAGACGGACACGGCGGACGCGCAGCGGGGCGTCGGTGGCATCGAGCCGGCCCATCGCATCGGCCAGGCGGCCTTCGCCGCCGTCGAGCCCGGCCAGCGGCCAGCCCATCAGCCGTCGCGCGCCGACGCCCAGCCACCGCGAGAACGCCGGGTTGCAGCCGACGATCGCGCCTTCCTCGTCGCTCCACGCGACCGGCGTGGTCAGGGCATCGAGCTCGGGGCGGGCGGTCTCGGGCGAGAGGGGCGTGGGCATTGCACCATCCTAGTGCAAAGCCCGGTCGATGGCCGGCTTGCTTGCCGTGGTTGCGTCCGGTCGTGAGGTTGAGGGTGAGAGAACCGACTTCGCACACCAACCATCCGATACCCGCGCGCATCCGATTCCATGTGGCATCGCCCGATGCCTTAGAGTCGGCGCCGACCGACGGAGATCGCTCATGCGCAAGGTGTTGGTGACGATGCTGGTGCTGGTCGCGGTGGGAGCCGCGGCGGTGTTCTGGTGGACGCGACCGGAGCGCGACAAGCCGATCGATCCGCGCATGGCCTGCCACGTCGGCATCTACCGCCTCGACGACGGACGCCTGGTCGACATCGCGCCGATGTCCGGCGACGGCCTGCGCTGGCGTGCCATGGACGGACGCACAGGCAAGATCGTGCAGGACACCGCGGGCAAGTGGAGCGGCACGGTGGGCTGGAGCGATCGCGCCGACACGACGCCGGTCTCGCTGGGCACGTGCGACAAGCCGGCGATGACGTTCGAAGGCCAGCGCGGGACGAAGCTGGATTTCCCCGCGATCGAAACGCGCTTCGAAGGCAACGGTGAAACACTGGCCGGTCGCCTCGTGATGCCGCCGGGCGATGACCCCGTGCCGGTCGCGGTGATGGTGCACGGTTCGGAAAGCTATTCGGCGCGCACGTTCAACGCCTTCCAGCGCATTTTCCCGGCGCAGGGGATCGGCGTGTTTGTCTACGACAAGCGCGGCACCGGCGACAGCACCGGCCGCTACAGCCAGGACTTCCACCTGCTCGCCGACGATGCGGCGGCGGCGTTGAAGGAAGCGCGCCGCCTCGCCGGGCCGCGTGCATCGCGCGTGGGTTACAGCGGCGGCAGCCAGGCGGGCTGGATCGAACCGCTGGCCGCACAGCGCAGCGATCCGGACTTCGTCGCGGTGAGCTACGGCCTGGCCGACAGCCCGCTGGCCGAGGACCGCGACCAGGTGCAGCTGGACCTGATCCGCGCCGGTTTCAGCGGCGATGCGCTGGTGCGCGCGCGTGAAGTCACCGACGCCACGGGCGAGGTGATGGCGTCGAACTTCAAGGGCGGCTACGAGCAGGTCGAAGCGCTGAAGGCGAAGTACGGCAAGGAGCCGTGGTGGGGCGCGATGAAGGGCGAGTTCACCGGCGACATCCTCGCGCACTCGCCGACGATGCTGCGCCTGGTCGGCCCGTTCCATGACCAGGGCACGACGTGGCGCCACGATCCGATGCCCCCGCTGCGCGCGGTGAAGGTGCCGCTGCTGTGGATCCTCGCCGGCGCCGACAAGGAGGCGCCGCCGGAGGAAACGCGTCGTCGCCTGCTGTCGGTCGCGCACACCAATCCGAACGTGGAAGTCGTCGAATTCCCCGGCACCGACCACGGCATCATCGAATTCGAAACGGCGGCCGACGGGGAGCGCACGTCGCTGCGCTATGCGGACGGCTACTACGCGATGCTGGTGGACTGGATCCGCGATGGCGCGCTGAAGCCCGTCGTCTACGGAAACTCGGAGCGGCTGGCGCCGAAGGCGCAGCCCGAAGCGGGTGCGGCGCAGCTTTCGCAGTAACGCACTCCCGCTGTAGCCCGGGCGCGCTTTCGCTCGCCCGGGCTACGAAGGCCCGTCAGCTTTCCCGCACAGGCAAACGCAGCACTACTTCGACTGCGCCGTCGCCAGCCGAACGTGTCGTCAGCTCGCCGCCGTGACCCTTCGCGATCGCGCTGGCGATCAACAACCGAAGCCCAAGCCCGTCGCCCGCCGGCGCCACCTGCGGCTGGGTGAACAACGTTTCGATGTCGCTGCCCGAATGGATCGCCGGGCTCAGCGGACCGGTGAGATGCACGGAGCCGTCGCGCACCCGGATGTCGGCCGAACCCGGCGCACCGTTGGCGGTGGCGTTCTCGCGCGGCGTTGAAACCAGCCAGAAGAAGGTCGACAACAGGTTCGCCAGGCGCGACGCGTCGCCTTCCAGGCACGCGTTCTCGGCGTCGTTGTCATAACGCACGTCCACGGCGTTGGCGCCCAGGCCGCGGCTGGCCTCGACGATCAGCGCAAGGTCGATCGGCCCGCTGCGCGTGAGCAGCCGGCCCTGGTCGGCGCGTACCCAGTCGCCGATCTCGTCGATCATCCCGGTCAGGCGTCGCATCTGCCGGTCGATGAGCTCGAACAATTCGTCGCGTTCGTTCACGTCGCCGCTGCTGTGGCGAAGGAGGAACAGTGCGGACTGGATGGGAGAAAGCGGGCCGCGCAGGTCGTGCGCCCACTTGCCCATCCACGCGGGGCTGGAGCCGGAGGAATTGGCGTCGGTCATTGCGGTGAGCCCTCCGCGAGCGAGTGCGATCCCTTGCTGCAGATGTCGGTGATGGCCTGGATGTCCGGCGGCTTCACCAGATGGTGGTCGAAGCCCGCCTCCAGGGTGCGCTGGCGGTCCTCGGGTTGTCCCCAGCCGGTCACGGCGACGATGACCAGGCCCTCGCCATGCGCATCGCGCAACGCGCGGGCCACGTCGTAACCGCTGCGGCCGGGCATGCCGACGTCGAGGAAGACGATCTCCGGCGCGAACGCCACCACTTCGCCTTCGACCGTCTGCGGGTCGTACACGGCGCGCGTCTCGTGGCCGAGCAGTCGCACCATCATCGCCAGCGTGTCGGCGGCATCGTGGTTGTCGTCCACGATCAGCACGCGCCGCTGGGTGGCGCTGGAATCGCGCTTCGGCGCCGCGGCTGGCGGCTGCATCCGGGTCGCACCCGCGTGCGGCAGGCGCACGCGGAAGGTCGAACCCTGGCCCGGGCCGTCGCTCTGGACTTCGACACGGCCGCCGTGCATTTCAGTCAACCGCTGCACGAGCGTCAGGCCGATGCCGAGTCCGCCGCGCGAACGCTCCACGGTCGTGTCGACCTGGCGGAACATCTCGAACACCGTCTCCATCTGCTCGGCGGTGAGACCGATGCCCGAGTCGCTGATCCACACCTGCACGTGGTCGCCTTCAAGCGCCGCGCCCAGTTCGATGCGGCCCTTCGCGTCGGAATACTTCGCCGCGTTGTTGAGCAGGTTCGCGAACACCTGCGCCAGCCGCGCGTGATCGGCATCCAGCGGTACGGGCGATTCGGGCAACTGCAGGTGCAGCGTGTGGCCGCCTTCCTCGATCAGCGGCCGCGCGGTATCGACGGCCGCGGCGATGACATCCTGCAGCAGCGTCGTCGCGCGGCGCAGCGTGAGCTTGCCGCGCGTGATGCGCGCGATGTCGAGCAGGTCCTCGATCATGCGGACCAGCAACGACAGCTGGCGTTCCATCATCGACAGCAGCGGGTCGTGGTCGTCCGGTTCGCGCAGGCGGCGCACGGCGAGCGCATTCTGCAATGGCGCCAGCGGATTGCGCAGTTCGTGCGCGAGCGTGGCGAGGAATTCATCCTTGCGCTGGTCGGCTTCGCGCAGCTGCCGCTCGGCGCGCGTGCGTTCCTTGTTCTCGGCGAGCAGCTCGCGATTGCGCAGTTCGAGTTCGGCGTTCGCGGCACGCAGCGACGCATTGAGGCGTTCCAGCTCGCGCGCCTTCTCTTCCTGCAGCTGGCGATGCGCACTGGCCAGGCTTGCGTTCAGCACCTGCAGCTCGCGCCGCTTGCGATACAGCTCCGCCAGCACGGAAACCTTGGTGCGCATGATCTCCGGGATCACCGGCACCATCACGTAGTCCACCGCGCCAAGCTTGTAGCCGCGCAGCCGGTCGAGGTCGCTCAGGTTCACCGCCGTGACGAAGATGATCGGCGTGTTCTCGAAGCGTGGATGCTGGTGGATCAGCGTGGCCGTCTCGAAGCCGTCCATCACCGGCATGTTCACGTCGAGCAGGATGACGGCGTATTCGTCCTCCATCAGCAGCTTGAGCGCTTCCATGCCCGAGCGCGCATCGACCAGCTCCTCGCCCAGCGGTTCGAGGATGGTGCGATAGGTCAAAAGGCGCCCGGGCTGGTCGTCGACCAGCAGGATCTTCACCGGCGCGGCCGGCGGGGCCGCGACGATGTCGTTCACCGTTGCAGCCATTGGCGCAGGACTCCGAGCAGCTGGTCGGTGACGACCGGCTTGGCCAGGTAGTCGGAGGCTCCCGCCTCCAGGCATTTCTCGCGATCGCCCTTCATCGCCTTCGCGGTCAGCGCGACGATCGGCAGCGTGCGGCGATCGCCCAGTGCGCGGATCTCGCGCATCGTGTCGTAGCCGTCCATGCCGGGCATCATGATGTCCATCAGTACCAGGTCGAGTTCGGGCATGTCGTCGACCTTGGCCACCGCGTCGCGACCATTCCCGGCGGTGTGCACGTGCATGCCGTGGCGTTCGAGCACGCTCGACAGCGCGAAGATGTTGCGCACGTCGTCGTCGACCACCAGCACGTTCTTGCCGCGCAGGCCGTCGTCGGATTCGTGCAGGCTGCGCACCATGCGCTGCTTGGCAGGCGGCAGGTTGCCGATGACGCGGTGCAGGAACAGCGCGGTCTCGTCCAGCAGGCGCTCGGGCGATTCCACGCCCTTGAGCACCACGCTGCGCGCGACGCGGCGCAGGCGCTCGCTTTCATCCGCGCTGAGCTCCTTGCCGGTGAACACCACGATCGGCACGGCCTTGAGCGATTCCTCCGCGTGGATGCGTTCGATCAAGTCGAAGCCGGTCATGTCCGGCAGGCGCAGGTCGAGCACGGCGCAGTCGAACCTGCCTTCGCGCAGTGCGTCCAGCGCTTCGGCACCGGAGCCGACGGTGTCGATGGCGATGTCGTCGTGGCGCAGCAGCTCGACGATGCTCTTCTGCTCGTTGGCATCGTCCTCCACCACCAGCAGGCGCTTCACGCGCGGGGTGGCGTATTCCTTGATGCGCTCCAGCGCCTCGCCGATGGTTTCCGACGTGGACGGCTTGGCGAGGTAGGAGAACGCGCCGCGCTCGATGCTGTGGTGGCGGCTTTCTTCGACGGTGACGATCTGCACCGGGATGTGGCGCGTCGTCGCATCCTGTTTCAGGCGCGCCAGCACCGTCCAGCCAAGCATGTCGGGCAGGAAGATGTCGAGCGTGATCGCCGTGGGCTTGTACTCGCGCACCAGGCGCAGCGCTTCGTCGCCGCGATTGGCATGCAGCACCTGGAATCCGCGCGAACGCGCCAGGTCGCGCAGCACGGACGCGTAGTGCGCATCGTCTTCGACGATCAGCAGCGTCGGCGCCTCGGACGTGAGCATGTCGCGGTCGTCTTCGATCCGTTCGGCCACGGCGGTGTCGGCGCCGGCGACGTGTTCGGCGGGCATCGGCACCTCCACCCGCACGCGGTTGGCAGAGCCATTGCGCTCGGGCAGGTTGCGGTCCTGGTTGCTGCCCAGGTAGTTCAGCGGCAGGTACAGCGTGAACGTGCTGCCTTCGCCTTCGACGCTGTGCAGTTTCAGCTCGCCACCGAGCAGGCCCGCGATCTCACGGCTGATCGCAAGACCCAGTCCCGTGCCGCCGTACTTGCGCGAGGTGCCGGCGTCGGCCTGCTGGAAGGCTTCGAACACGATGCGCTGCTTGTCCGGCGAGATGCCGATGCCGGTGTCGGTGACTTCGATGGCGACCACGACCGGCGCGCGCGTCAGCACCGGGTGCTCCTCGCTCCAGCCGCGCGTGACCGGGCGCGCGGAAAGCCGCACGCTGCCCTGTTCGGTGAACTTGAACGCGTTCGACAGCAGGTTCTTGAGGATCTGCTGCAACCGCTTGGGGTCCGAACGCAACGTCGGGCCGAGTTCGCGAACGAAATCCACGGCGAAATCGAGCTTGCGGCGCTCGGCTTCGTGGCGGAAGCCGCGTTCGAGGTTCTCGCGAAGGTGCGCGAAGCTGATCGTCTCGATGTCGATGGTGACCGTGCCGGACTCGATCTTCGACAGGTCGAGGATGTCGCTGATCAGGTGCAGCAGGTCGGTGCCGGCGGCGTGGATCGTTCGGCCGAATTCGACCTGGCGCTCGGAGAGGTTGTCTTCCGGGTTCTCCGCCAGCTGCTGGCTGAGGATCAGGATGCTGTTGAGCGGCGTGCGCAGCTCGTGCGACATGTTGGCGAGGAACTCGGACTTGTAGCGCGAGGTCTGCGCGAGTTCCGCCGCCTTCTCTTCCAGCGCGCGGCGCGCGTGCTCGATCTGCAGGTTCTTCTGTTCCACCTCGGACTTCTGCGCGGCCAGCAGCGAGGCCTTCAGTGCGATTTCCTCGTTGGTCTGCTGCAACTCGTCCTGCTGCGTCTGCAACTCGCCGGCCAGCTGCTGCGACTGCGACAGCAGGCGCTCGGTGCGCATCGTCGCCTCGATCGTGTTGAGCACGATGCCGATGCTGCCGGAGAGCTGTTCCAGGAACGCGCGCTGCGACGGCGTGAACTCGTGCAGCGTCGCCAGTTCGATCACCGCCTTGACCTGGTCTTCGAACAGCACCGGCAGCACGATCACGCTGCTCGGCGCGGCCTCGATCAGGCCCGACTGGATGCGCACCGCATCGCGTGCGTCGTTGCGGCGGATGTTCTCCAGCAGGATCAGGCGCGCTTCGGCGGCGCACTGGCCGACGAGGCCTTCGCCGAAATCGAGCGTGCGGCCCGTCGCTCCGCTGTCGGCGTAGCCGGCCAGCTGGCGCAGGCGCGGCGCGTCGCCGTCGCCGCCTTCCTCGACGATGTACATCACGCCCTGCTGCGCATCCACCAGCGGCGCCAGTTCCGACAGCAGCATCTGACCGAGCGTGAGCAGGTCGCGCTGGCCCTGCATCATCGAGGAGAACTTGGCGACGTTGGTCTTCAGCCAGTCCTGCTCGCGGTTCGACTCGGTCGTCGCGCGCAGGTTGGCGATCATCGCGTTGATGTTGTCCTTCAGGTCGGACACTTCGCCGCGGACGTCCACTTGAATGGAGCGCGTGAGGTCGCCCTGCGTCACCGCGGTCGCCACTTCGGCGATCGCGCGCACCTGGTTGGTCAGGTTCGCCGCGAGCTGGTTCACGTTCGCGGTGAGGTCCTTCCAGATGCCCGCCGTGCCCGGCACCTTCGCCTGGCCGCCCAGGCGGCCTTCCACGCCCACTTCGCGCGCCACCGTCGTCACCTGGTCGGCGAAGATCGCGAGCGTGTTGGTCATGCTGTTGATGGTGTCGGCAAGCTCGGCGACTTCGCCCTTGGCTTCCACCGTGAGCTTTCGGTGCAGGTCGCCGTTGGCCACCGAGGTCACCACCGCCGCGATGCCGCGCACCTGCGTGGTGAGGTTGGACGCCATCGAGTTGACGTTGTCGGTGAGGTCCTTCCACGTACCCGCGACGCCCGGCACGCGCGCCTGGCCGCCCAGCTTGCCTTCGGTGCCCACCTCGCGCGCCACGCGCGTGACTTCGGCGGCGAAACCGTTGAGCTGGTCCACCATCGTGTTGAGGGTTTCCTTCAGCTGGAGGATCTCGCCCTCCGCGCCGACGGCGATCTTGCGCGACAGGTCGCCCTTCGCCACCGACGTCGCCACTTCGGCGATGTTTCGCACCTGCGTGGTGAGGTTGGACGCCATCGAGTTGACGTTGTCGGTCAGGTCCTTCCAGGCGCCGGTCACGCCCGGCACCTGCGCCTGGCCGCCGAGCTTGCCTTCGGTGCCCACTTCGCGCGCCACGCGCGTGACTTCCGCGGCGAAACCGTTGAGCTGGTCCACCATCGTGTTGATGGTTTCCTTCAGCTGCAGGATCTCGCCCTTCACATCCACCGCGATCTTGCGCGAGAGGTCGCCCTTCGCCACCGCCGTGGTCACTTCGGCGATGTTGCGCACCTGCGCGGTGAGGTTGGACGCCATCGAGTTGACGTTGTCGGTGAGGTCCTTCCACGTGCCCGCAACGCCCGGCACCTGCGCCTGGCCGCCGAGCTTGCCCTCAGTACCCACCTCGCGCGCCACGCGCGTCACTTCGGCGGCGAAACCGTTGAGCTGGTCCACCATCGTGTTGATGGTTTCCTTCAGCTGCAGGATTTCGCCCTTCACATCCACGGTGATCTTGCGCGAGAGGTCGCCCTTCGCCACCGCCGTCGTCACTTCGGCGATGTTGCGCACCTGGGACGTCAGGTTCGACGCCATCGCGTTGACCGAGTCGGTCAAATCCTTCCACGTACCGGCGACGCCCGGCACGACGGCCTGGCCGCCCAGGCGGCCTTCGGTGCCGACTTCGCGCGCCACGCGCGTCACTTCGGAGGAGAAACCGTTGAGCTGGTCCACCATCGTGTTGATGGTGTCCTTCAGTTCCAGGATCTCGCCGCGCACGTCCACGGTGATCTTGCGCGACAGGTCGCCCTTCGCCACCGCCGTGGTCACCTCGGCGATGTTGCGCACCTGCAGCGTCAGGTTGGACGCCATGGAGTTCACGTGGTCGGTGAGGTCCTTCCACGTGCCGGCGACGTCGGGCACCTGCGCCTGGCCGCCGAGCTTGCCTTCGGTACCCACTTCGCGCGCCACGCGCGTCACTTCGGAGGAGAAGCCGTTGAGCTGGTCCACCATCGTGTTGATGGTGTTCTTCAGTTCGAGGATCTCGCCGCGCACGTCCACGGTGATCTTGCGCGAAAGGTCGCCCTTCGCCACGGCCGTGGTCACTTCGGCGATGTTTCGCACCTGCGAGGTCAGGTTCGACGCCATCGCGTTGACCGAGTCGGTCAGGTCCTTCCACGTACCGGCGACGCCGGGCACGACGGCCTGGCCGCCAAGACGGCCTTCGGTGCCCACTTCGCGCGCCACGCGCGTCACTTCCGAGGCGAAGCCGCGCAGCTGGTCCACCATCGTGTTGATGGCTTCCTTCAGCTGGAGGATCTCGCCGCGCACGTCCACGGTGATCTTGCGCGAGAGGTCGCCGTTGGCCACGGCGATGGTCACATCGGCGATGTTGCGCACCTGCGCGGTGAGGTTGGACGCCATCTGGTTGACCGAGTCGGTCAGGTCCTTCCACACGCCCGAGACGCCCTTGACCTTCGCCTGGCCGCCCAGTCGGCCGGCGGTGCCGACCTCCAGCGCTACGCGCGTCACTTCCGAGCTGAACTCGCCCATCTGCTCGATCATGCGGTTGACGATGTTCGCCGATCGCAGGAATTCGCCCTTGAGCGGACGGCCGTCGGCCTCCAGCGGCACAGTGCGGGTGAGGTCGCCCTTCGCCACGCCGGCCATGGCCTCGCCCATCGCCTCGACGGGACGAACGAGGTCGTCGATCAATGCGTTGACCGAGTCCTCCATGCCCAGCCACTGGCCTTCGCGATTGGCGGGCACCACGCGCTGCCGCGTCTGGCCTTCGCGGCCGACGGCCTCGCCCACGCGCGCCAGTTCGGCGGCGAGGCGGCGGTTGTGGTTGACGATCTCGTTGAGGATCTGCGCGAGCTGGCCTTCCTGGCCGTGCCAGTTCAGCGGCAGGCGCACGGAGAAGTCGCCGCCGCGCACCGCGTCCATGGCTTCGATGATGACTTCGAGCGGGTCGCGCGAGGCATCGTGCGGCGCACGCGCGGAGCGTGGTGCAGGCGGCGCGGGTGGTACTTCGGCCTTGGCGCGCCTCTTCGGCGCCGTTGCGACGGCTTTCGCTGGCGATGGCGTCGCCTTGCGCGCCTTCGACGAACGGCGCGACTTGGTTTCCGTGGTCACCCTACATCCCCCATGCACTGCGGCTTACGGAAAATCAGGGGAGCTTATCCCAGCGACGATGACGGAATGTTCACGCGGATTGGCGCGTCGCGTCAGGTGGAACCGGACTCATCGGCCCTGGACGGCCGTCCTCGGCGGCGACTTTCGAGCAGCGCATAGCCGGCGATGGCGACCAGCAGCGGACCCAGGTAATAGCAGGCGCGGTACGCCAGCAGCGCGGCCAGCATCTGCGGCTGCGGCACCTGATGGCCGAGCAGGGCGATGAGCACCGCTTCCAGGACACCGATGCCGGCAGGGATATGCGCGATGGCGGACGCCACCGCCGCAACCAGCAGCGCACCGAGCACTGCGGTGTACGCAACGCCCTGCGGCATCAGCACGAACAGCAACGCCGCCATCAACGCCCAGTTGGTCGCCGCGAGCCCGAGCTGCAGCAACGCAAGCGGCAGCGCCGGCAGGCGGAAATGGTGGCCGCGCAGGTGGAACACGCGGCCGTGCGTGAGGCGACACGCGATGAGGTAGGCGACCACCGCCACGAGCATCGCTGCGCCCAGCCACGGCAGGCGCTCGCCGGTGACAGGCCAGTCCGGTGGCGGGCGCACGCGACCGGACGCGAACAGCGCGCCGCCGAGCAGCAGGTAGCCCATCCAGTTCGTGCCGATGGCGAAGGCGACGATACGGCTGATCGTCCCCAGGCCCAGCCCGGCGTGCGAGTACAACCGATAGCGGAAGCCCGCGCCGCCGAACAGCGCGCCGACGTTGAGGCTGAAGGCGTAGGCGACCACCGCGATGCCCATGACCTTGCCTGCCGGCAGCTCGTGGTGCGCGTAGCGTCGTGCAGCGAGGTCGTAGCCGGAATAGAGCACGTAGCTGGCCAGCGTCAGCCCGATCGCGATCGCCAGCGTGCCCGGCCCGTAGGCGGCGAGTATCCCGCCCACTTCGGCCCAGTCCACCGAGCGCGCATAGCGCACCAGCAGGAGCGCCACCATCGTCAGGAACACGTAGAACGCGATGCGCCGAACCCGGCGCCAGCGCTGGCGCGCGATGGTCACGAGGGCACGTCCGCATCGTCGGGCGGTCGCACCAGTGCGGTCGCCGGCTTGTGCGCCGGAAGCCAGCCGGCCCACGCGGGGAAGTTGCGCAGCACATGGAACAGCAGCGGCCGCGTGAACGGCTGCCAGAAGCGCCCGCGCGGCACGCTGTCGGGTTCGACGGCCTTGCAGTGGTCGTCGATGAGCGTGCCCAGCCGCCCGCGCAGCTCGCGGGCGAACCCGGCATCGCGGATGAACACGTTCGCTTCCAGGTTCAGCGACAGGCTCAGCGGGTCGAGATTGCTCGACCCGACCGTGCTCCAGTCCTCGTCGATCACCGCGACCTTGCCGTGGAACGGACGCTCGCAGTACTCGAAGATGTGGACGCCCGCATCGACCAGGTACCGATACAGCCACCGCGCCGCGATCAAGGCCATCGGCGTGTCCGGCTCCCCCTGGAAGATCAGCTGCACCTTCACGCCGCGCCGGGCGGCATCGCGCAGGTCGCGCAGGAAGCCGTAACCGGGGAAGAAGTAGGCGTTGGCGATGACGATCTCGCGCTTCGCCTCGCCGAACGCCTGCCGGTAAGCGCGTTCGATGGCGCGCGAACGCCGGCCGTTGTCGCGTGGCAGGAAGCACACGTCCGCCGGGCCTTCGGCATGGCGTTCGTTGGCGGCGCCGTCGGGTTCCCAGCGCTCGCCCGTGCCGCGCGTGCGCATCGCGTGGCGCAGGAACGAGACGACGTCGGCGACGACCGGCCCTTCGACCTCCACCGCGTAGTCCTGCTTCGCGGTCGGGCCGAAGTCGGCCAGGTGATCGGCCGAATAGTTGATGCCACCGACGAAGGCGATGGATTCGTCGATCGCCACGATCTTGCGATGCATGCGCCGGAAGAGGTTGAGGCGCACGCCCATCAGCGTGGGCTGGCGGTCGAACATGCGCAGTTGCACGCCGGCGTCGGTCAATTCGCGCAGGAAGTCGTCGGACAGGTCCGGGGAGCCGAAGGCATCGACGAGGAAATGCACGCGCACACCGCGTTGCGCGGCCGCGACGAGGCGGCCCTTGAGTTCGGTGCCGACCTTGTCCTCGAACCAGATAAAGGTCTCCAGCAGCACCTCGCGCTGCGCGGCATCGATGGCCTCGAACACGCGCGCGAAGTAATCCTCGCCGTTCTCCAGCAGGCGCACGCGATGGCCGTGGCGCCAGCACGAATCGATGGCGCGCCAGAGCTTCACAGCGCGATCCTCGCCAGCAGCGGCACGTGGTCGGACAGATGGGACCACGGACGCGAGGACAGCACGTGCGCCTCGACCACGCGCGCGTGGCGCAGGTAGATGCGGTCCACGGGGAGCGTGGGCCAGCGCGAGGGGAACGTACGTGCGAGGTGGCCGTGCGTGTGCTCGAAGGCTTCCATCAACCCGCAGCGGCGAAGCAGCCGATGGCCGCGTGCGCGCCAGTCGTTGAAGTCGCCGGCGACGATGAGCGGCGCATCGCGCGGGATCTGTTCGGACACGATGCCGCAGAGCAGGGCGATCTGCCGCTGGCGATGCGATTCGCGCAGGCCAAGGTGCACGCAGATCGTGTGCACTTCGATCACGTCTCCGTCGCCCGCCATGTCCGGCACGCGCAGGACCGCGTGCAGCAGGCCCCGCTGCTCGTGGCCCTGCACGGAGACGTCGCGGTTCTCGTAGGACGCGATCGGAAACTTCGACAGCAGCGCGTTACCGTGATGGCCGTGTGGGTACACGGCGTTGCGCCCGTAGGCGAACTGCGTCCAGAGCGAATCGGCAAGGAACTCGTACTGCGGTCCCGCTGGCCAGCCGGTGTGGCGCCGCGCGTGGTGCGCGTGCTCGCCCAGCACTTCCTGCAGGAACACCATGTCGGCGGACACGCCGCGGATCGCTTCGCGCAGTTCGGGCAGCACGAACCTGCGGTTGAGCAGGCTGAACCCCATGTGCATGTTGACGGTCAGGACGTTGATCGAGGGCATGCAGCGACGTGTCGTCGGACAGGCCTGCATTCTGCCGGCCGCCTGCGCGATGCCGCGTGAGGGGCCGGGAAGGCGCGCGTGCGCAGCGCGTGCACGCGCGCTTCACCTGCTCAAAGCCAGCGGCGCACGCGTTGCGCGTAGGCGGCGAACTCCTGCGGGAAACGCGCGGCGAGTGCCGCTTCCTCCGATGGGATCTGAAGCCGGTCGATCCACAGCAGGTAAGCGGGCACGGCGGCGAACGCGAACGGATGCGCAAGCGCGACCGCCCAGCCTGAGAGCATCAGCGCATGCCCCAGGTACATCGGATTGCGGGTGACGCGGTATGGGCCGCCGGTGACGAGTTGCGATACGGCGTCGGGTCGCAACGGGTTCACGGTGGTGCGGGCGCGGATGAAGCCGAACTTGGGCGAAACATTGAGCGCGACGCCGATGCACGCAACGCCCGCCCCGAACAGCGTGGCGTGCGACCAGTCCCATCGCCATTGCGGCCACAGGCGTGCAAGGACGTAGCCAAGCGCGGCCAACGACAGCACCAGGATCGGAGGGGGAATCGGAGGCGGGCGCTTCATTGCGTCACGCCGGCAGGTGCAAGGCCGACGGGCACTTCCCAAGCCCATCGCAAAGCCGCCACGGAAAGCCCACGCTGGCGCACTTCGTTCAACGCCTGCAGCACGGCTTCGGCATCGTCGTCGGCGCCGGGCGCCACGTCGGCACACGCCGCGTGCAGTTCGTCGCGCCAGTGCGACGCCCGCTCACCACCCCTGTGCGAGCGCATGCGTGATCTCTTCGGCCGGAACGGCGCGACAACCGGTGGTGTTCTGCCCGGCCCACAACGGGGAGAAGTCCCCGCTTCCCTGTGCTTCGGCCTTGCCTCGAAGGGGCGTCACGGCACCGGCCGCCAGCGGGAACGCCGGAACGTCGCCGCGCAGTTCGCCCAGCTCGCGCATCAGGCGATTGCGGATGCCGCGCGCGGGGCGCCCTGTGAACAGGTTGGTGAGTGCGGTCGACTCGCCCGCATCGGCGGTCAAGGCTTGGCGATGCACCGCGCTGGTCGTCGCTTCCGGGCACAGCAGATAGGCCGTGCCGACCTGCACGCCAACGGCACCCAGCGTCCGCGCCGCCGCAACGGCCGCCGCATCGGCAATGCCGCCCGCCGCGATGACCGGCACGCGTACGGCGCGCACGATCTGCGGGAGCAGCGCGAACGTCCCCGCCTGCGCGTCGAGATCCTCGGACAGGAAATGCCCGCGATGGCCGCCGGCCTCCAGCCCCTGCGCAATGATCGCGTCCACGCCCTGCGCCTGGAGCCAGCGCGCCTCCTCCACCGTCGTGGCCGATGACAGCACCTTCGCCCCGGTCGCGCGTACGCGTTCGAGCAGGTCCGACGTCGGCAACCCGAAATGGAAACTGACGACCGCCGGCGGGAATTCCGCCAGCACATCGGCGAGGTCGTGGTTGAAGGGCGAACGCGCCGGGCCGGCGAACAATGCATCCGGGTCCAGGCCGAACTGCGCGTAGTACGGCGCCAGCAGGGCGCGCCAGGCGGCTTCGCGTTGCGTGTCGGGCTCCGGCGGCACGTGGCAGAAGAAGTTGACGTTGATCGGCCTGGCGGTGCGTTCGCGTATCGCGACCAGGTCGCGCCGCAGCGCCTCCGGCGTGAGGGTCGCGGCGGGCAGGGAACCGAGTCCGCCTGCCTGCGTTACCGCCAGCGCCAGCGATGCGCCCTGCACGCCCGCCATCGGCGCCTGCACGATGGGGAGGGAGGTGCCGAACAGGTCGGTGAGCGTCGTCATGGCATCACTTTAGAAGGCCACCGGAGATCCGCGGTATCGCCGGGCTGCCCGACACTGATCCCATGGCCAGCCGAAGTCATGTCGGGGTTCCTCCGACTTGCCCTTCCGATTTTCCTGACTGCGGGCCAGCGGGGCTCGCGCTCAAACTGAACAGGCCCCGGCGCCGAGGTCGACCCTCTTCCCCTCGGAACTTCCCCTCCGAAAATTCGGCCGGCTGCCCAACCGGCGCCGGGGCCAAGTTCGAACCATCGGCCACCGCCCGTTACGTGGAAAGCAGCGGCGCCGGACCCTCGTCCTCGTCGCGATAGCTCTCGCCGGTAAGCGCCATGGCCGCGGCGAGCTGCTTCACCGCTTCGCACTGCTCGGTTCCGTCGTCCAGTTGCCACATCGCTTCCACCCCATCGACGTGGGTCAGGCGCAGCACGCAGGCGCGACTGCCGGGAAATGGCCCGGTTGCTTCGATCCGCCAGCCCGGCGGCAGGGTCTGGGTGCGCGTGTCCATGCCCGCAACGCTAGCGCGCGCGCCGATAGGTGGATGTGAGGCGGCACGACCGCCCAGGCGACAGACCGTCCCGACGACCCGGCCGCATCGGCATGCGGACAACCCGGCGCGACGCGGTATGGTGACGCCCCTCGAAGCCGCGTCGACACCCGATGTCCGAAGCCAACGTTCTCCCGGCCGCCGCGCCACAACTGAGCCACGCCCTCAAGCCGCGCCAACTGATCATGATGGGCCTGGGCAGTGCCATCGGCGCCGGTCTGTTCCTCGGTTCGGGCGTGGGCGTGCAGGCGGCGGGGCCGGCCGTACTCGTCTCCTACCTCATCGCCGGCGCGCTGGTGATCATCGTGATGAACGCCCTCGGCGAAATGGCCGCGGCGAAGCCGGCCAGCGGCGCGTTCTCGGTGTATGCCAGCGACGCGATGGGCGCGACCGCCGGCGCCACCGTCGGCTGGTTGTGGTGGGCGCAGGTGGTGATCGTGGTGGCCGCCGAATCGGTGGGCGCCGGTGGGCTGCTCGCGACGATCTGGCCGCAGATCCCCGTGCCGCTGTCCTCGCTGACCTTCATGCTGCTGTTCACCGCCATCAACCTGCTGGGCGTGCGCAACTTCGGCGAGTTCGAGTTCTGGTTCGCGATCATGAAGGTCGCCGCGATCCTCGTCTTCATCGCCATCGGCGCCGCGCTGCTGCTGGGCCTGTTGCCGGGCGTGCCGTCGCCGGGAATGTCGAACGTCACCGGCCACGGCGGCTTCGCGCCCAAGGGTTGGGCGGGCATCGGCGCGGCGTTGCTGGTGGTGGTGTTCGCGTTCGGCGGGACGGAGATCGTCGCCGTCGCGGCGGCCGAAACATCCGACCCGGCGCGCAGCCTCGCGCGCGCGATCCGCACCGTCGCCTGGCGCATCCTGGTGTTCTACATCGGCTCGATCAGCGTGATCATCGCGGTCGTGCCGTGGACCAGCGAAACGCTGCGCTCGCCGTTCGCGGCGGTGCTGGAAGTGGCACGCATCCCGTACGCATCGACCACGATCACGCTGATCGCCGTGATCGCGCTGCTGTCGGCGCTCAACGCCAACCTCTATGGCGCCTCGCGAATGATCTTCTCGCTCGCCCAGCGCAGCGAAGCGCCCCGCTGGCTGGCGCACGTGAACCGTCGGCAGGTGCCGGTGTTCGCGGTGCTGGCGTGCGTGATGTTCGGCTTCGTGGCAACCGTGTTCGAACTGTGGTTCCCGAACCGCGTGCTTCCGGTGCTGCTCAACATCGTCGGCGCGACGTGCCTGCTGGTGTGGACGATCGCGCTGGTGTCGCAGTTGATCCTGCGCCGGCGCGCCGAGCGCAACGGCGCGCCCTTGCCGTTCCGCATGCGCGGCTTTCCGTGGGTGACGGTCGCGGCGCTGATGATCCTGGCGCTGATTTTCGCGCTGCTGGTGTCGGCGGAAGAAACGCGCGGCCAGTTCCTGTCGATGGCCGCGCTCACCGCCGGCATCGCGCTGGCGAGCGAGCTGGCGCGACGTCATCGTGAAAAAAAGCGCGCGACGGTTTGAGCCGTCGCGCGCTGCCGCGGCGTGTACGGGAGGGGTTGCACACGCCGCTTTGCCCCAACGTGGTCCTCAGTTCTCGTAGGCCGATTCGCCGTGCGAGGTGATGTCCAGGCCTTCGCGTTCGGATTCCTCGCTCACGCGCAGGCCGACCGTGTACTTCACGATCAGGAAGGCGATCAGCGCGACCGTGCCCGACAGCACCACCGTCACCAGCACACCCTGCAGCTGGATCCACACCTGCGAGGCGATGCTGTAGTCGGGAAGCGCGGTTTCGGTGACGTAGTCCCAGATGCCCGCGCCGCCCAGCGACGGTGACGCGAACACGCCGGTGAGCAGGGCGCCGAGGATGCCGCCGACGCCGTGCACGCCGAACACATCGAGCGCATCGTCCGCACCGAGCAGCCGCTTCAGGCCGTTGACGCCCCACAGGCACACCGCACCGGCGAGCGCGCCGATGATGATCGCGCCGCACAGGCCGACGAAGCCCGCGGCCGGCGTGATCGCGACGAGCCCGGCAACGGCGCCCGACGCCGCACCCAGCATGGACGGCTTGCCCTTGCTGAGCCATTCCACCGTCGTCCATCCCAGCACCGCCGCAGCGGTGGCGAGGAAGGTGTTGACGAAGGCCTGCGCGGCCACTGCGTTGGCTTCCAGCGCGGAGCCCGCGTTGAAGCCGAACCAGCCGACCCACAGGATCGATGCGCCGACCATGGTCAGCGTCAGGTTGTGCGGCTTGATCGCTTCACGCCCGTAGCCCACGCGCTTGCCGATCACGTACGAGCCCACCAGGCCGGCGATGGCCGCGTTGATGTGCACCACAGTGCCGCCGGCGAAATCCAGTGCGCCACGTGCGAACAGGAAGCCCGACTGCGCGAGCACGCCCGGCACCGCGTCGTTGCTGGTGAACGCATCCGGGCCCGGGAAGAACCACACCATGTGTGCCATCGGCGTGTAGGCGAAGGTGAACCACAGCACGGTGAACAGCAGCACGCCGGCGAACTTCACGCGTTCGGCGAACGCGCCGATGATCAGTGCGCACGTGATGCATGCGAAGGCGCCCTGGAACACGAAGAACACCAGCTCGGGTATGTAGACGCCCTTGGTGAACGTCGCGCCCATCGCGGTGGCATCCAGCCCCTTCGCGAACACGCGGTCGAATCCGCCGATGAACGCGTTGCCGGGCGTGAACGCCAGCGAGTAGCCGTACAGCGCCCACAGGATCGCCACCAGCGAGAACACGATCAGCGTCTGGATCAGCACCGACAGTACGTTCTTGCTACGCACCAGGCCGCCATAGAACAGCGCCAGGCCCGGCAGCGTCATGAAGATCACGAGCGCGGCGCAGACCAGCAGCCAGGCCACATCGCCCTTGTTGGCGACCGGTGCCGCGGCGTCCTGCGCGAAGGCGAGGGCGGGAGCTGCGAGTGCGGCAAGCGCGGCGAACGCTGCGGCAAGGCGTGGTGCGCCCCTGCCGACATCCCCGCTAGCGCGGGAAGCCATCTGTGAATGCATCACGGCGTGATTTCCTTCTTTCGTCGAGGTTGCAGCGGTGGAACCGGTCGGATGTGTCGTCTTCATCGCCGCCTCCTCACAACGCATCGTCGTCGAGCTCGCCGGTGCGGATGCGCACCGTGCGCTCGAGCGATTGCACGAAGATCTTTCCGTCGCCCACCTTGCCCGTGCGTGCGGCGTTGGCGAGCGCTTCCAGCGCGGCTTCCAGCAAGGATTCGGCGACCGCGCATTCCACTTTCAGTTTCGGCAGGAAATCGACGACGTACTCGGCGCCGCGATACAGCTCGGTGTGGCCCTTTTGCCGCCCGAATCCCTTCACTTCGGTGACGGTGATGCCGGACACGCCGACTTCGGTGAGCGCTTCGCGCACCTCGTCGAGCTTGAACGGCCGGATGATCGCGGTGATCAGTTTCATCTCGCAGCTCCGTGGTGGATGGAAAGTCAGAACGTCTTCGTGAGCGTGAGAACCACCGTGTCGTCGCCCAGGAAGTTCCCGTGCACGTTGGTGTAGAGCGCTTCTTCCGCGTCGGTGTCGGTGTAGGCGAGGGCGACGGCGAAGCCGCCTTCGAAGGACTTGGTCACGCCGAGCTTCCAATCGACGTACTCGAAGTCCTCGTTGCTTTCGATCCACTGCTTGCCGGCGTGCGCGTTGAGCGTCCACGTCGGCACGAACTCCCAGTTCACCGCGGCGTCGAGATAGCCCGAGCCGTCTGAGTCGGCGTAGCCGAACAGGTCGGTAAGTGCGTAGGAATACTTGGCGGAGAACATGCCGGCGCTGATGCCGAAATAGAGTTCGGCCGTGTCCGGGCTGTTGAAGCCGGAGGGGTAATCGCCCGGGTACCAGTAGTACAGCGCGCCGACGTCGAAGCCGACGGTGTCGTTGAACTTACCGCGATAGCCGCCGTAGAAATCGAGTTCCAGGCTGTTGGATATGTCGTTGTCGATCACGGGCGTGTCGGACAGCCAACTGACGTTGCTGCCCCACGAGCCGACGTAAAAGCCGCTGTCGTCGGCGTACTCGACGCCGGCCTGCAATGCGGGTTCCTGGTTGTTCTGCGAGATGCCGCGAAAAATGTAGTCGCTGGTCAACGCGACCGAACCGGACACGCCGGCGATCGCGTCATTGGGCAGGGCGAGCGCAAGCGCGCCGGCCAGCACGACGGTGGCGAACGATGAAACGGTCTTGCTTGCATGGATGCGAGACGACATGACGCAGGCTCCTCATAAGCGGTGGCCCCTCCCCGGTCATTGCTGTTCGTGCTCTGCAACGTCGGGCGGTTCGTCGGTGCCCGGGTTGTCGTTGGAACGCACTCGCCTTGCGGCGGGCACGTGCCCGTCGTTTCTTTCACCTCGTCGGTTGTGCTGCGGTGGTGCTGTTACGGCCGCGGTTGCACGGCCCGCGTCATGAAGACGCTGTTCGGATCGTCGATGTAGTCCGCGAACGGACCGCAGGGCTGGAAGCCGTAACGCGCATACAGCGCGCGTGCCGGCTGGAAGCCCTGCATCGAGCCTGTTTCCAGGCTCACCTGCGTGTACGCGCGACGCTGCGCCTGCGCGAGGATGTGCTCCAGCATCGCGGCCGCGACCCCCTTGCGGCGGTGCCGTGATGCGGTGCGCATCGACTTGATCTCGCCATGCGCGGCGTCGAGCTGCTTCAGCGCGCCACAGCCCAGCAGTTCATCGTCCTGCCACGCCGAGAAGAAGGTGATCTGCGGCGTGCGCAGGCCTTCCGAGTCGAGCGCGTGGATGCTCTCCGGCGGAGAAAGCTCCGCCATGCCTTGCAGGTGTTCCTGCAACAGCGCGGCGACATCGGGATGGTCGAGACCGCCAATGCGGATCTCCATCGCGAACCTCCGTGGGAGAGGGACTGGACTGCGTGGTGCGAAACGGCGCGCTTTGACACGAACGCGGCCCGGAGCATCCGCCCCGGGCCGCGGATGGATCACAGCGTGTAGTACATCTGGTATTCGAGCGGGTGCGTCGCCGCGCGGAAGCGCGTGACTTCCTGCATCTTCAGCGAGATGTAGGCGTCGATGAAGTCGTCGGTGAACACGCCGCCGGCCTTGAGGAAGTCGCGGTCCTTGTCCAGCGCTTCCAGCGCCTGGTCGAGGCTGTGGCAGACGGTCGGGATGTTCTTCTCTTCTTCCGGTGGCAGGTCGTACAGGTCCTTGTCGCTCGGCGCGCCCGGGTCGATCTGGTTCTTGATGCCGTCAAGGCCGGCCATCATCAGCGCGGCGAAGATCAGGTAGCCGGAGTTCATCGGATCCGGGAAGCGGATCTCGATGCGGCGCGCCTTCGGGTTGGCGACGTACGGAATGCGGCACGAGGCCGAACGGTTGCGCGCCGAATAGGCCAGCATCACCGGCGCTTCGAAGCCCGGCACCAGGCGCTTGTAGCTGTTGGTGGTCGAGTTGGCGAAGGCGTTGATCGCGCGGGCGTGCTTGAAGATGCCGCCGATGTACCACAGCGCCATCTGCGACAGGCCGCCGTAGCCGTCGCCGGAGAACAGGTTCACGCCGCCCTTGGCGAGCGACTGGTGCACGTGCATGCCGCTGCCGTTGTCGCCGACGATCGGCTTGGGCATGAAGGTGACGGTCTTGCCGTTGCGGTGGGCGACGTTCTTGATGACGTACTTCATCGTCAGCAGCTCGTCTGCCTTCTTCACCAGCGAGTTGAACTTGGTGCCGATCTCGCACTGGCCGGCGTTGGCCACTTCGTGGTGGTGCACTTCCACTTCCTGGCCGACCAGTTCCAGCGTCTTGCACATCTCGGCGCGGATGTCGTGCAGCGAATCCAGCGGCGCGACGGGGAAGTAACCGCCCTTCACCATCGGACGGTAGCCGGTGTTGCCGCCGTCGTACTCGCGGCCGGAGTTCCAGTGCGCTTCTTCCGAATCGATGTGGAAGAAGGTGTGGCCCATGTCGTTGGCGAAGCGGACCGAGTCGAAGATGAAGAATTCCGGCTCCGGACCGAAGAAGGCCTGGTCGGCGATGCCGCTGGCCTTGAGGAAGGCTTCAGCGCGCTTGGCCACGCCGCGCGGGTCGCGCGAATAGGCCTGCATCGTCGCCGGGTCCAGGATGTCGCAGGTCAGCACCAGCGTCGGGTCGGCGGTGAACGGGTCCAGGAACGCCGTGCTCGCGTCGGGCAGCAGCACCATGTCGGACTCGTTGATGCCCTTCCAGCCCGAGATGGAGGAGCCGTCGAACATCTTGCCGTCCTCGAACAGGCTCGGCTCCACGATCGACTTCGGGAACGTGACGTGGTGCTGCACGCCGCGCATGTCCGCGAAACGCAGGTCGACGAATTCGACCTTGTGGTCCTTGATGAGCTTTTCGATGTGTTCGATCGACATGGGAACTCCGGATGCTGGATGGGGATTTGCGATTCGTGAGCCGGCCGCGTGGCGCGGTGACCCCATTACTTACGCATGGGGCGTGCCAACATTCACGCGTTCGTAACACATTGATTCATAAGACTTGGGTCGCGCCTCCAAGATTCAGTTGCACCAAGGCGGTGCGTGAATCGTTGCGCCTGCTTCAACGTGGTGCACCAGGGTGCATCCGGTATGCTGCGCCGTTTCGCGGGCCCTCGCCACGACGGCGTCCGCGCTTGCCCAATCCCCGTCCTGCAACCTCCGGCCCCCAATGACCGACCTGTTCGCCGCCCTGCTCCTCGGCATCATCGAAGGCATCACCGAATTCCTGCCGATTTCCAGCACCGGCCACCTGCTCATCGCCGAACGCTGGCTCGGCCATCGCAGCGATCTGTTCAACATCTCGATCCAGGCCGGCGCGATCCTCGCGGTGGTGCTGATCTACCGCCAGCGCCTGTGGGACCTGGCGATGGGCTTCCTCGGCAAGCGTGCGATGGCGCAGCACAGCCCGGCCGGCATGCCGCTGGACGCGGCGCAGGCGCGCGACTACGCGTTCAAGCTCGCGGCCGCCTTCGGCATCACCGCGGTGCTGGGCGTGATCGTGAAGAAGCTGGGTTTCGAGCTGCCCGACGAAGTCACGCCCATCGCATGGGCGCTGGTGCTGGGCGGCGTGTGGATGATCGCGGCCGAGCATTTCGCGGCCAAGCGCGCGGCGGTGCTGGGCGAGCGGGCGACCATCACCTGGACGGTGGCGATCCTGGTTGGCGTCGCGCAGGTGGTGGCCGGCGTGTTCCCGGGCACCTCGCGCTCGGGCGCGACGATCTTCGTGGCGCTGCTGGCCGGTACGACCTCGCGCGCGGCGGCGACGGAGTTCGCCTTCCTGGTGGGCATCCCGACGATGTTCGCGGCCACCGGCTACGAGCTGATCGACGTACTCCACAGCGGCGAGGCGGCCAACGAGGACTGGGCGGCGCTGGGCGTGGCCTTCGTGGCCTCGGCGATCACCGCCTTCATCTCCGTGAAATGGTTGTTGCGGTACATCCAGAGCCACCGTTTCACCGCCTTCGCGATCTACCGCTTCGTCCTCGGCGCGGCGTTGCTGTTCCTGGTGCCGGCCGGCAGTTGAGGCGCGGCGGGCGCAGCGTCGCCCGCGCGCTTCACCCCGTTCCCACTGCCGGGCCAGGACGGGCCCGGTCCCCGGAGAGACGCCCATGAAGCGATTCGCCCTGCTCACCCTCACCCTGGCCCTGGCCGCCTGTTCGCGTTCGCCGGAACAGGCGCCTACCACCGAAGCCGCGGCGCCCACCGCCACGACCCCGGCCGCGACGGAACCTGCCGCGACACCCGTCGCCGCTCCCGCCGCCGCCATCGACACCGCCGTCCTGGGTGGCCATCACTGGGTGCTCGACACCGCGGTGGATGCGAAAGGCCAGCGCGTGGACGCGTTGTTCGTGCGTGCGGACAAACCCGTGACGGTGGACTTCGCCGATGGCCGCATCGCCGTGTCGAACACCTGCAACCGGATGATGGGCGGCTACACGCTCGATGGCGCGAAGCTGACGATCGGCGACATGGCCTCGACGATGATGGCCTGCGTCGACCAGAAGCTGATGGCGCTGGACAGCGCGGTCGGCGAACGCCTGCGCGGCGCACAGACGGCGGCACTGCAAAGCGGCGCCGTACCGACGCTGACGCTCACCGGTGCGGGAGGCGACGTGCTGGCTTTCAAGGGCCAGCCCACCGCGCAGACACGCTTCGGCGGCCCGGGCGAGACGGTGTTCCTGGAGATCGCGCCGGCTTCCAAGCCGTGCACGCATCCCGACGTCCCGAACCGCCAGTGCCTGCAGGTGCGCGAAGTCCACTTCGACGAGAAGGGCATTCGTACCGGCACGCCGGCGGAGTGGCAGCCGCTGTACCAGGACATCGAAGGTTTCACGCACGAAGAAGGCGTGCGCAACGTAGTGCGCGTGAAGCGCTTCGTGTCCGGCCAGAAACCCGCCAACGAGCAGGTGGCCTACGTGCTCGACATGGTGGTGGAAAGCGATACGACGCCGCAGAAGCGGTGAGCGTTCGCCCATGGCCCGGCACGGTTCGCCTGCCGGGCCATGAGCGCGAGGGCCATCAGCCCGTCACGGCCGGGTTGAGCGAGTACGTCCCATAAATCGCGACTTCATCGAGCACGTGCGCATGCATCGCGCGTTGCACGTCCTTCGCGGTGAAGCGCGCGGGCAATTCCAGGCTCGCGACATCCAGCGCATACAGGCGGAAGAAATAGCGGTGCAGGCGCAGGTCGTTCGGCGGCGGGAACGGGCCGTCGAAGCCGTGCCAGTCGCCGGCCAGCGAGGCATCGCCGGCGAACCAGCCGGTGTAGTCGTTCAGGCCCTGGCGCGAACCGGCCGGGCCAGGCGGGTTCTGCTTGCCGCGCGCCACCACGCCATCGCTACAACTGCCGGCCGCGATCTCGCGCACGTCGGCGGGAATGTCGGCCATGACCCAATGCACGAACTCGGCGCGCGGCTGGTCGGCGGGAATGAGCACGCCTTCCTTGCCAACCATCTCCGCCACCGTCGGCACGTCCGGGTCGATGCACAGCAACGCGAACGACTTCGTGCCGGCCGGCACGTCGTCCCACGCCAGGTGCGGGTTGCGGTTGGGTGCGAAGCCGAAGCCGTCGGCGGTGGCCTGCCCCGCGGCGAACTGGGCCGGCAGGCGCTCGCGATGCTGGAAGCTGTTGCTGCGGATCTGCATGGCCATCTCCGATGATCAGGTTGAACGTGAACATGGCGCCCGCGCGGGCCACCCCGGAAGGCGGCATCTTCGGGCTGGTGTCGTCGCGGCCCCTTGCGGGGGCCGCGTGGATCACTGCGCCGGATAACCCAGACGCTGCGCGACCGGCGTGAGCAGCTCGAACGCCTCGCCCAGCGCGCCGCGGAAATGGCGCCAGTGGCCCGCCTCGAAACGCGTCGGGCCCAGCGACTGCTGGGACGGCACGGGCACGCGGATCTGCAACGCATCGGCGATCGCCTGCGCGATGGCCGTCGCGTCGTGCGCGATGTCGTCCAGGCGGATCAGGCGATGCGGGAACAGGTCCTGCTCGTGCAGATCGGCCACCTGCGAGAGCGTCTGCGCGAGCCAGCGCGCGCCCACTTCAGGCGACGGCAGCGCGAACGGCACCGGCGAGCCGTAGGCCAGCCAGTCCAGCAGCATGTCGCGCGGATCGCGCAGCGCGATCATCGCGATCGCTTCAGGCAGGTGCGCGCGCAAACCGGGCAGCAGCGCGTTGTCCCACCACAGCAGCCAGTCGAAGATGTTGCCGTCCTGGATGCCGCGTGCCGGCAGCGCGGCGCGCCACAGCGTGATCATGTAGGCCGGATCGAGCGAGCCGTCGACCAGTCCCGGGACGGTCGTGTAGCGCTGCAGCGGATCGGTCGGCGGCTGCGCGCCGAGGCGGTCGCTGCGCAGCGGTGCGCCGGCCTGCTCGAAGGCGATCGCCAGGCGCTCCACCAGCGAACCCGGCGCGCCCCACAACAGCAGGACCGCGGCCGCGGGATCGGGTAGCGGCGCCAGTTCCGGCAGCGGCGGCAGGGCGGTACTGATCTCCGGCAGCGGCAGGCGCTGGTCGACGACTTCGGCGTGCAGTTCGGCCCACGTCGCAGCGGCGGCATCGGGCTGGCCGGCAATGTCGAAGCAGCGGCCCAGCAAGTGGCGCAGCGTGCGCTTCACGTTGGGGTCCGGCGCGCGGGCGAGCAGGCTTTCCACGCGTTCGATCGCCGCGTCGGGATCGCGCTTGAGCAGGCCATCGATCAGGCGCAATTCGGCCTGCGTGTGGCCGGGCTGCAGTTCGGTGATGCGGCGGGCGACGTCCTCAGCCGCGGCGTCGTCGCCGGCCTGGTCGTGCAACGCGCCGGTCGCTTCCAGCGCCGGCACGAAATCCGGCATCGCCGTGCGCCAGCGTTCGACCACGCCGCGCGCGCCTTCGCTGGCGAACTCCTCGAACAGCAGGCGTGCGCGCCACAGGTCGGTGACTTCGGCGTGTTCTTCCAGCGCGGCGTCCAGCGTCGTGCGGGCTTCATCGAACAACTGCTGGCGACGCCAGGCCTCCAGCAACGGCAGCAGGTTGCGACGGTCCAGCGGCTGCGCGGCGAAAGCCTGGCGCAGCAACGGCAGGGCGCGTTCGTCACGTCCGGCTTCCAGTTCCAGTTCGCCGACCAGGCGCTGCATCGGCACAGTGACGTCGCTCGCCGCGAGCAGCGGGACCAGTTCGTCGGCGGCATCGCCGGGGCGGCCCTGGCGGCGGAGCAGGTCGGCCACCAGCAGGCGCAGCGGACGCGAGGTGGGATCGCCTTCCAACTGCGTGCGGAAGGCCTGCTCGGCGAATGCGAAATGCCCCTTGGCCAGATACGCGAAGCCCAGCGCGTGGCGCAGCTGGGGGTCGTTGGGCGAGCGTTCGGCGGCACCGCTGATGAGCGTCAGTGCGCGATCGACATCGCCACGGCGCATGGCGACGCCACCTTCCAGCGCGGCGACGTGCGGATGTTCCGGCGCGATGCGCGATGCAGTGCGGGCCATGCGCGCGGCCTCGTCCAGATCGCCGCGCCCCAGCGCGAGATGGCCCTGGATGATGTAGGCGGGAAACTGGTTCGGATCCAGGCCCGTGGCGCGGGCCAGCGCGGCCTCGGCTTCGCCTAGCTGGCGTTCGTGCAGCAGCAGGCCGGCGCGTTCGAGGTGGAGGTCGGCTTCTTCCGGCGCCAGGGCGATGGCCTGGTCGATTGCCGACAGCGCGGCTTCGCGGTCGCCACCCAGTCGCAGGGCGGCGGCGAGCAGGCGGTGCGACATGGCGTCCTGCGGCTGCGCGGCCACGGCCTCGCGCGCGGCGGCCAGCGCTTCGGGGGCGGCGCCGCGGCGCAGGGCATCGATGATGGGTTCGTGCATGGACTACTCGGACGCTCGGGGCGAAAACGTCGATTGTAGCCGCATGCCCCGGGCTGTCCGGGGGCGTGGAACCTCGGCGTGGAGGGCAGGTCAGCGGACGAGTGGACCCCGACCGCGGAACGGGCCCGGGGCCGGCGCCGGGCCGTAGTAACCGGGGCCGTAGAACGCGCCCGGTCCGAACAGCGCCCCCTCGCCCTGGCTGACGTTGATGTTGATGTTGAACTGCCTGGTGTCACCGTCGTCGTCGGTGGTGGTCTTGCCCAGGTTGATGGTCGCCGCCTGCCAGTTGCTGTTGCCGGTGCGCTTGGAATAACCGATGCCCGCCTCGACCGCGCCATGCACCTGCCAGTCGCTGTCGGCCTGGGCCTGCGCTTCGGCCACGGTGATCGGGGTCCATGCGCCCGGCGGGTCGTTGCGCGGGTTCGCTTCGGGATTGGTGCTGACGAAATGGATGGGTTCGGCCGGCACTTTCAGGTCAAGCGCCTGGGCGTCGGCGTCGTCCTGTGCCATGGCGCCAGCGCAGGCGCACATCGCGAAGATGGCGAGGGCGGCACGGATCACTTCGCGTTTCATCGGACCTACCCCTGTGAACCCAACACGACGACGCTAGCAACGACGGTTTGAATGCGAGCTGTCGGTGCAGGTGAACTTTGACGGCGCCCGGCGGTCGGCGAGCCACCCGCATTGCCTGCGCAGCTACTTCGCCAGTTTCTCGCTGAGTCTTCCGGCGATCCAGCGCTCCGCGAATCCATCGAGTTTCGCGCTTTCCAGGAAACCGCAGTGGCCGCCCCAGGGCGAGATCTCCAGCTCCGTATCGGCCGACAGCCGCAGGTTGTGGAACGCGTCGACCGGGATGACCGGGTCGTCCGCGGCCATCAGGATGCTCGCCGGCACCTGGAGGCCGGCGAGGCGGTCGTCGGCGATGGAATAGCCGTCGAAATAGCGCTCCAGCGTTCCGAAGTCGGTGTGGCGTTCGACCATCCACTGCGTGAGCGGACGCATGCGCAGGCCCAGCACCTGGTCGTCGAAGGCGTGTGTCTGCGGGAACAGCTCGCGCTTGCGGGCCAGCGAACCGCGCCACTTGCGCTCGAAGTACCACAGGTAGACGGGCAGGCCCTGCTCCATCGAATCCATCGTGCGCGCCGGATCGAGCACCGGGCACACCGCCGCGACATGCGCCAGCTTCACCCCCGCCGTCGGCGCGCGCAGCGCGAGACGCAGGGCGAAGTTGCCGCCGAGCGAGTAGCCGGCCACGGCCAAGGGCCGATCGGGATACAGGCGCGAGACTTCGGCCGCCGCGCGCACCACTTCGTCGATGCGGTTGGAGTGGAAGAGACCTTCGTTGAGGTGATGCGTGTTGCCATGGTCGCGGAAGTTGAGGCGGAACACCTCGAAGCCTTCGCGCAGCAGTTCCACCGCCGTCAGGCGCATGTAGCTGGAATCGACGCTGCCTTCCCAGCCGTGCAGCAGCATCACCAGTCCGCGCGGGGGCGCGCCGGGCAGCGCGGTGTGCACGCCCTGCAGGCGGACGCCGTCGCCGGCGTCGATGGTGTGGAGCGTGCTGACCGCATTCAGTTGCGCGAGGCTGCGTTCGCCGTGGCGGCGACGAAGCGGACTTGAGCCCAGCACCGACTGCACATGCGCGTTGCGCAGCCAGCGCGGCGGGCGGTAGTCGGACGCGTTCAGCATGCCTGGAACCATGGCGCGGGATTCGAGTGCCTGCACGGAAGCCTTACACCTGCAAACGTGAAATTCAGCTCTTCATGGCCTCGACGATCCGCGCTCGCGCGGTATCGGCGATGCGGCGGCGGCCGTCGGTCTGCGCGGGCAGGATCGGCTCGAGGAAATGCACTTCGGCCAGGCGCGGCGGTTCGCCGAGCAGGCGGATGAAATTGGCGAGGAAGCTCTCGCCCGGCTGGAACGCGACCACGTGCTGCGCTTCGCCATGTTCGCCGTAGCGCAGTGCGACCGGCTGCACCGGCACGCCGGCTTCCACCGCGGCCAGGAAGATGCGGGCGTGGAACGGGCCGATCTCGCGGCCGCCGCGCGTGCCGCCTTCCGGGAACACGCCGATGGAGCGGCCTTCGCGCAGGCGGGCCAGCATCTCGTGCAGCACGCCGCCGAGCGATTCGGTGCTGCCGCGCGAATGGAAGATGGTTTCCCCGCGCGAGGCGAGCCAGCCCACGACCGGCCAGCTGGCGATCTCGCGCTTGGCGACGAAGCCCATCATGCGCTGGCTGTGCAGCGTTTCGATGTCGATCCAGCTGACGTGGTTGGCGACGAACATCGCAGCGCCCGGCAGCGGTTGGCCGATGCGGCGCAGCCGAAAACCGAAGATCCACATCAGGCCGGCCGACCAGGCGCGGATCGCGCGGTGGTCCAGCGACTCATCGCCGATGCGCACCTTTTCCAGGAACGGCACGGCGGCGAGCAGCGTCAGCGGCAGGTCGACGAACACGTGCCACAGCAGCAGCGGCACGCGGACGAGATAACGGAGCGCGCGCGCGGCGGGCGCCGTGGTCGGCGCCGTCGCGCCGGCGTGGGGGGACGGCGCATTCATTGAACGCACGATACCGAAGGTGCGCTGCGGCCACCAGCGCCATCGGCGCGACGCAGCGTGGCTACCAGACAGGTTTCGCAATGCGCGCGCACAGGACGCGCCAGCACGACGGGCTGCGCGCGAGGCTCAGGGCCGCGCGATCACCGCCACCGTCAGGCGCGAGATGCAAACCAGGCGATGGCGCTCGTCTTCGATGCGGATCTCCCACACCTGCGTGCGGCCGCCCACGTGCAGCGGGCGCGCGGTGCCGGTGACCAGGCCGTCGCGCACGCCGCGCAGGTGGTTGGCGTTGATCTCGATGCCTACGCACGCCTCGTCCTCGCCGACGCAGAGCATGCCGGCGCTGCTGCCGAGCGTCTCGGCAAGCAGCACCGACGCCCCGCCGTGCAGCAGGCCATAGGGCTGCCGGGTGCGGTTGTCGACGGGCATGGTGGCGCGGATGAAGTCGTGTCCGGCTTCGGTGAACACGATGCCCAGGGGCTCCATCGCGGTGTTGCGCGATTGCGCGTTGAGGGCGGCCAGATCGGGCGGGGTGCGGAAGGGCGAGCGCGGCGTGTCCATCGGCACACCTTAGCGCCAAAAAAATGGGCCCGGGAGTCAGTGCGTCGTTACGGAGAGAATCCGACGCACCGGCTCCGGGCCAGGGGGGAACGAGGATGTGGGTCTGATCGACGTTGGATCGGGTGCTGCATGGGTCCTGTCAGGGATGGAGCGGTGGATCGGGGATGGAATTCGGGCGCCTCCACGGCACCGGGGCCGGTTACGCGCAACGGAAGCGCGGCTGCATCCAGTCCTGGGCGTAATGGCGGTTGCTGGCGTAGCCGCTGCTGCTGCCGTAGCCCACGCCGAAGTCACGTTCCCGGCGGATAGTGCGTGCCGGCAGCGGGGCATTGGCGGCGTTCGCGCTCGGCGCGGTGGAGCGGGTCTGGACGGCGAAGAAAGCGTTCATGGCGGTGTCCTGGCGATGCGTGTTGCGTGGTGTCGCGGGTGGTGCGTGCTGTGGATCAGGCGCAACGGAAGCGCGGCTGCATCCAGTCCTGGGTGTAGTGGCGGTTGCTGGCGTAGCCGCTGCTGTTGCCGTAGCCAACACCGAAGTCGCGCTCCCGATGGATGTGGCGCACCGGCAGCGGGGCGACGTTGGCGCTCGCGCTCGGGGCATTGGGGCGGGTCTGGACGGCGAAGAAGGCGTTCATGGCGATGTCCTGGCGATGCGTGTTGCGTAGTGTTGCGGAGCCTGGATTCAGGCGAAGCGGAAGCGCGGCGGCGCCCACTCGGTCGTGTAGCGGCGGTTGCTGGCATAGCCACTGCTGGAGCCGTAACCGACGCCGAAGTCGCGTTCGCGGTGGTTGCGCGAGGGGGCGTTCATCAGGGCCAGCGGGGATACCGGAGCGGACTTGGCAGAGGGGGCGGCGGTGTTGAGAGCGTTCATGGCGACATCCTTCGTGGGGGTGGGGTAGTGCCTCGGTGTGTTGGTAAAGTACAACACCAGATCTATTCCGCCATGGGCCAGAAGTCACCCCACCGAAGACCTACCTGGTTGGGGCACCGCCATGGCGGGAACTCGCTGATATAGATGGACATTTCGGCGCTTCCGTTGCCATGACTGATGGCAGGGGTCGCTGCCGGGCACGCACGGCGGCGCCTCCGGCTCTCTGACCGGGACGAGAGGGAGGGTGAAGACCGTCACATTCAGCAACCTGTCTGGGCGGCTAGCGACGGGGGGCTGCGCGGCCAGTGCGCGAAAAGCGACCTCGTCGGGTCGCCAGCCGGATGCAGGGCCCGCCCAAGGGCGGGCTGCCGATTACAGGATCGGCGCCAGACCCGCGCCGAACGCGGTGAAGATCCGCGTCGTGATGGCCTTCATGCCGACCGCGACTTCCGGGAAGTCGCCCACCGGCTGGTAGCAGGCCCGGAAGTTCGGATCGCTGGGCAGCAGCGGCTGCGGGCATTGTTCGCTGGCGACGAACTCGTAGCTGGTCGCGTAGCGCATCGGCCACAGATCCAGGATCGGCATCGCCTCGAACATCTTGCCGATGGAGTAGTTGAGCCCCGAAAACACCGGCGGCTTGTCGCGCCGCGCGATCACCCACGAATTCGCCGGTTCGATGTCGCGCTTGATGCTCGCGCGCAGCGCCTGGGCGAAGTCGCGATCCTCGATCACCACCGCGCTCTCGGTGTTGTAGTGGTCGCCACGCGGGTCGAAGTTGTGCGTGCCGACCACGCCGATGCGCCCGTCGATCACCATCGACTTCGCATGCAGGCCAATGCGCACGCCCGCGCGCTGCAGCGGCACGGGCTGGTTCGCCTTGCGCGTGCTGTAGCGCAGTGCGCTGTACTCGCGCGAGAGCGCGCGCTGGTACTGCGCGCGTTCCACGCTGCTGCGCCGGTCGTACTGGTCGCGCAGTTCGCGATGCGTCCGGCCCATGTCCAGCGCGGACGCGATTTGCGCGTCGTCGGGCTTCGTCGATGGCGCCACGGTGCCGCCGCTTTCGCCGGCCAGCGCGCGGCTGGGCGAGATCGATGCCGGATTGGCGCTGGAACCTTCATCGGTCGTGGCGTCGTCCGCAAGCAGGTCCGGCAGCGTCGCGCCGGTCGTGGCGATATCGATCGGCGCATCCAGCGGGAAAGGCTTGTACTCGAAGATGTTGAAGCCAAGCTCGCGCAGGTAGCGGCGCTTGTACTTGTACGACAGTGCGTAGGCGATGAACGCGTCGGTCGCGGCCAGGCTGTTGGTGGAGATGATGATCTTCGGCCGCTGCTCGTAAGGGCGCTGGTGCAGTTGCCGGAACATGTCCTGCGCCGCGTCCGACAACACCAGGTAGGGCGTCTGCAGCACGACTTCGCTGCGCGCCGATTCGATCAGCCCGCGCAACGAACCCGACGCCACCGCCTGCTGTTCGGCGTTCACGGCGCGATGCTTCTCCGGCGTGTCGGAGATGTAGCGCACCTCGCCCACGCGCATCGCGCGCGAGGCCAGGCGCTGCTCGATCAATGCGCTGTCGCTGGCATCGCGACGCATCGCCTGCGCGCGCTGCGGCCGTTCGAAATGCGAGGGCGGCAGCGCGGGAACGCCGCCGGACAGCAGCCGGCCACCCACGTCGGTCAACTGCTCCACGGGCACGCTGCGGCGATCGTTCCAGAACAGCGCGAAGTCCTCACCCATCACGTGCGCTACTGGCCCGGCGACGAGCAGGTCGCGGTCGCGGAAGTTGTACTCGTCGTCCCAGTCGTAATAGTCGTCCTGGTAATTGCGCCCACCGGTGATGCCAACCGCCCCGTCCACCAGCAGCAGCTTGGTGTGCATGCGCTGGTTGAGCGTGCGCCAGCAGCAGGCGGCGGCGAGCGCGTACTGCGGGTAGGTGATCTGGGCGCGACCCAGCACCGGGCTGTACAGCCTCAGCTCGAAGTTGGTGTGGGCGCCGGCCAGCGCGGCGAGCGTGTCGACGTGCTTGAGCGCGGACAGCTGGTCGATGAGCACGCGCACGCGCACGCCACGGCGCGCGGCGGCGAGCAGTTCGTCGAGCACGAGCCGGCCGGCGTCGTCCTCGTCGAAGATGTAGGTCTGCAGGTCGATGGCGGTGGTCGCGCTGCGGATCAGGTTCACGCGCGCCAGGAGTGCGTCCGGGCCGCGGTCGAGGATCAGCGCGTAGTGCACGGGCGTGTCGGGCGTGGATTGCGCGAACGCACGCCCGGCCAGGGCGCGCAGGGGCGAGCGCTGCGCGCAGGCGTCCGGCTGCGTGCAGTCGACCTGCGTCGAACGCGCCTGGACCACTTGCGCGGTGACCCGCTCGCGTTGCGCGCCCGACAGCGAGGCGCACGCGCCGAGCGCGAGCGACAGCACGGCCACGCCAAGGCGAACAGCCATTCTCACAGCGGCGCCTCGACCAGGCGCACGCGCAGCATGAAGCGCACGCGGTCCACCAGCGCGAACTGCCAGCCGTCCAGGCCGTAGTCCTCGCGGCTGATGCTGCCGTTGGCCAGCACGTCGCAGTCCTTGCCGGGGCGGTCGCAATCGGCGCGGGAAATCGTGAAGGTTTCCATCCGGGTCACGCCGTGCATCGACAGACGGCCGCGCATGCGTCCGCCGGTGTGGATGAGCGAGTCGGGGTGCGGTTCGGAAACGAACTCGATGGTGGGGTAATGCTGTGCATCGAAGAAACTCGGCCCGCGCGCGAGCGCGGTGTAACGATCGGATCCGGCGACCATCACGCCACCGGTGCGCAGGACGATGCGCACGCGGTGCCGGCCGTCGGCCAGGGTGGAGACCTCACCTTCGTACTGCGGGAACGCGCCCGAGACGCGCTGGCCCCAGCGGGTGCGCAGCTCGAAGCCGAAGCGGGTGTAGTGCGGGTCGAAGGTGCGGGAGGAAGTGGTGGCGACGGCTGCGTCGGGGACAACGACCGTCTCCTGCGCCCATGCTGGCCAGAAGACCAGCAGGCACGGCAGCAGGAGGCGGAGGAGGTGCGGCCGGCGTTCCCTCACGGCCACCAGAAGGCGCTGAGTTGCGCCACGCCGGGTTCCAGGCCGCTGTCTGCGGGCACGGACAGCACGGCGATGCCGCCCGGCGGCATGCCGCGGTACTCCCCGGTCTGGCCGCTGTGCAGCAGCGCGGCCAGGCGTTCCAGTCCCGGGTTGTGGCCGACCAGCATCAGCCGTTCGGCTTCGCGATGCGTGTCGGCCAACGAGATCAACGTACCGGGCGTGGCCTCGTAGATCGAGGGCTCGATGCGCTGGTCGACATAGCCGATGGCCGCCAGCACCGCTTCCAGCGTCTCGCGCGTGCGGCGCGAAGGCGAGCAGAGGATGCAGTCCGGAACCAGCTTGTTCTCCGCCAGCCAGCGGCCGGCGGCTTCGGCTTCGGCCAGGCCCTCGGCCGAGAGCGGGCGGTCCAGGTCGGCCTGTCCGTTGCCGGCGGGCTCCGCGTGGGCGTGGCGTAGCAGGATCAGTTCACGCATGCGCGGGCGACTCCGGTTGGGCAGGGACGGGCAGGTTCATGGTCGCCATTATCACGTAACGACGTGATGGCTCAGGCTTTCCTGAGCCATTTAAGCAAAGGCTGCCAATCGTCCTGGTGTTCGCGCACCTGCGCGGAGTGGTAGTCGAACAGGCTCTTCCCCAGCCCGGTGAGCACCACGTAGGCCTGGCTGTCGCGCAGCTGCGCGACCACCGGATACGGCCACGCGGCCAGCAGGTCCAGCGCCTGCTGCGAGGCGTTCGTCCACGGCTTGAGCTTGTTGCCGACCAGTCCCACGCGCAGTTGACCCTTGCGGACCCTGGGGTGTTTGGCGAGCGAGTCGAGGAACGGCACCGTCGCCTCGATGTCCAGCGCCGACGGCTGCACCGGGACGACGACGGCATCGGCCTGCTCGAGGAAGGTATCGAGATCGTCGGCCATCGCGCCGGCGGCGGCGTCGATCACCAGTCGCTGGGTGTCGTCCGGCAGTTGCTTGCGCCATGCCTTGCGGCGCGTGCCGTCGAGCGGCAGTACCGCGCTTTCCAGCCCGGCCCGGCGCTGCGCCCAGCGGGTGGAGGATTCCTGCGGATCGGCATCGACCAGCGCGGTGCGCAGGCCTTCGAGTGCCGACTGTGCGGCGAGGTGCGTGGCGATCGTGGTCTTGCCCACGCCGCCCTTGGAACTGGCCACCAGCACGGTCTTCATGCGGACTCCCTCTGGATGGAAGCCGCAGCGTACACGGGGCCGGGCGATGGAACCATGCGCCGGACGGCCGGGCAGGAGTGGCCGGGCGGCGCGTTGGTCCGTAGCTGGAGCCGGGGGCGCTTCGTCAGAGGCCCGCGCCCCAGGCCGCCCAAAGCGGCAAGGTCGCCAGCGATAGCAGCAACCCGTAGCCCACCATGGCCGCCGCCAGCCGGGGCGCCAGCCCGTGCGCGATGGCGAGCGCGCCGGCCGTGACCATCGAAGGCATCGCCGCTTCCAGCACCGTGACGCGGGCCATCGGCCCGTGCAGGTTCAGCAGCGGCACCAGCAGCAGGGCGATGGCGGGCATGACGGCGAGCTTCAGCACCAGCCCGGCGGCCAGCGGCTTGAGCTCGTCCCGCGGCAGCGCGAAGCGCACCGACAAGCCGATGGTCAGCATCGCCAACGGGAGCAGGGCGTCCGACAGGCGCTGCAATCCGCTGTCGAGCCACGCGGGCGGCTGCACCGGCATCACCGTGAACGCCGCCAGCAGCGCCCACAGTGGCGGAAACCTCGCCACGCGCAGCACCATCTCGCGCCACGACGGTGCGTGTTCGCCGCCGTAACGCGCCAGGACCCAGAGCCCGAACGTCGACAGGATCAGGAACGTGCCGAACTGGTCGTACACGACGGCGTACGGCAGCGCGTGATCGCCGATCAGCGCCCGCGTCAGCGGATAACCGAGGAAGCTGGTATTGCCCAGTGCGACCGTCAGCAGCAGCACAGCGGTTTCGTCGCGACGGAACTTCAGCCAGCGCGACAGGGCCGACACTGCCAGCACCGTCGCGCCCAGCAACAGCCACGGCACCGCGATCACGCCCAGCAGCGCCGGCTCCAGGTTCAGCCGCGGCACGTAGCGCAGCACCGCCGCGGGCAGGCATACGTAAAGCACGACGAGGTTCAACGTGCGCGCTGCGTCGCCCGGCAACACGCGCAAGCGCTGGAAGAGATAGCCCAGCGCCAGCATGGCCAGCACGAGGGCGAAGGCGTCGAAGGCCATGCCGCATCCCGTATGTCGAACCGTCATGGTCGTCACTGCGACGCGCCGGCTCAAGCCCGACCATTGGTTATGATCGACCGCTCCGACACGGACGCCGCCGAGCCCGATGACCGACCTGCAGGACCTGACCGCGCTCATCCGCGCCAACACCCCGCTCATCGTCATCGAGACACGCGACGAAGCCCGCGTCGTCGAACTCTTCCGGCAGGCGCTGATGCACGTGTGGCGCGCGCTGCATCGCTGGTCGATCACCGAAGGGCTGCGCCGCATCGACCTGGACCGCGAGGACGCGTCCGAAATCGCGCCCGATGCGTCCAACACGCTGCAGGCCATCCGCAACGCGCAGCAGCGCGGCATCTACCTGCTGCTCGATTTCCATCCCTACCTCGGTTACGCCGGTACGCAGCGGCAGTTGCGCGACATCCTGCAGCGTCGCGACTGCGAGCCGCACGTGCTGGTGCTGGTCGGCCACAAGGTCGAACTGCCGACCGAGCTGGAATCGCTCGCCGTGCGCTATACGCCGCGCCTGCCCGATGCCAACGCGCTGCTCAAGCTGGTTCGCGAGGAAGCGGCGAACTACGCGAAGGAACACGGCGGCCGTCGGGTGGAAGCCGATGGCGAGGCAGTGCAGCAGATCGTGCGCAACCTGCGCGGCCTGGATCCGATCGACGCACGCCGCATCGCGCGCCAGCTGATCTTCAACGACGGTGCGCTCGGTCCCGGCGACCTGCCCGAACTGGCCAAGCTCAAGTTCGAGCTGCTCAACCGCAGCGGCCACCTGCATTACGAATACGGCACCGCGCGCATGGACGACGTCGCCGGCGCCTCGCGCTTCAAGCGCTGGGTGCAGCAGCGGCGCGACGTGTTCGTCAGCGGCGACGCGCCACCCGGGCTCGATCCGCCCAAGGGCGTGCTGCTGCTGGGCGTGCAGGGTTGCGGCAAGTCGATGCTCGCCAAGGCGGTCGCCGCGGGTTTCGGCGTGCCGCTGGTGCGGCTGGATTTCGGCACGCTGTACGACAAGTTCCATGGCGAAACCGAGAAGAACCTGCGCGATGCGTTGTCATCCGCGGAGCAGCTCGAACCGTGCGTGCTGTGGATCGACGAGATCGAGAAGGGCCTGGCGGGCGATGGCGGCGACAGCGACGGTGGCGTATCGCGCCGCGTGCTCGGCTATCTGCTGACATGGATGGCCGAACGCAAGTCGCGCGTGTTCCTGGTCGCCACGGCGAACCAGATCGACGCGCTGCCGCCGGAGCTGCTGCGCAAGGGACGTTTCGACGAGATCTTCTTCGTGGACCTGCCCAACGCGCAGGCACGCGAGCAGTTGTTCGCATTGCACCTGCGCCGTCGCGCGCTGGAGCCGGCAAGCTTCGACCTGCCCGGCCTTTCCGCCGCGAGCGATGGGTTCTCCGGCGCCGAGATCGAACAGGCCATCGTTGCCGCGCTGTACGCCGCGCATGCCGCGAAGTCACCGCTCAACGATTTCCTGCTGCGTGCCGAACTCAAGCAGACGCGCCCGCTGTCGGTGCTGATGGCCGAGCGCGTGCAGGGCCTGCGCGAATGGGCGCAGGGGCGCACGGTGCCGGCCGACTGACGCCATTGGCCCGGAGCGTGACCTCCGGGCCACGCGCGGCGTGCGCGCTGGCGTGAAGATCCAGCAAGTTCCTCCCGGGAGCCTGCCGATGACACGCGCCGTCCGCTGTCTGTTCGTCGCCGCGCTGGTGGTTTCCTTTTCCGCGTCCGCGCTGGCGAGCGGCGCCCCGCCTCCTTCGCTCCCGACGGAGCGCGACGGCTACTTCCAGACCATCACGCGCGTCGTCGACGGCGTCTGGCTGATCGCGCAACCGCAGCCGTTCCACGTCCAGCCCATCGGCAACGTCGTCGTGATCGAACAGTCCGACGGGCTGGTGCTCATCGACGGTGGCGGCACGCCGGGTGCGGGGCGCCGCATCGCCGAGCTCGTTCGATCCGTCAGCGACAAGCCGGTGAAGGCCATGGCGATCACGCACTGGCACGGCGACCATGTGCTCGGTGTGTCGTCGATCGTGCAGGCGTGGCCGAACGCGGAGATCATTGCCACCGACGTCACCGACGCGCACCTGCGCGGGCGTTCGATGAAGGCCTATCCGAAGGGCGCGCCCGATGCGACCCTGCAGGCGGCGTTCGACAAGCGCCTCGATGGCCCGGAAAACTTCCTGCGCGATTCGCTGGCCAAGCCCGGCCTCACCGCGCGCGAGCGCGCGGGCTTTCAAGCATCGCAGCGGCTGTTCGCGCAGTACCGCATCGACACACGCGGGCTGGCGCTGGCGCTGCCGACGCGCACGTTCGTCGATTCGCTGAAGCTCGACGACGCGACGCATCCGGTCGAACTGCTCCATCCCGGTCGCGGCAATACCGACGGCGACCTCATCGCGTGGCTCCCGCGCCAGCGTGTGATGGCGACGGGCGACCTGGTCGTCGCGCCGATCCCGTTCGGCTTCAACGCGTATCCCGCGGACTGGCAGCGAACGCTGCGCACGATGCGGGCGCGACATCCGGCAGTGTGGATTCCAGGGCACGGTGCCGCGATGCGCGACGACAAATACGTCGCGCAGGTGGCCGACCTCATCGGCCACACCCGCGATGCCGTCGCGCCCCTGGTGAAGCAGGGGATGACGCTGGACGAAATGATCAAGCGCGTGGATCTTTCCGCCGATCGAGCACGTTTCGTCGGCGACGATCCCTGGCTCGTGCGCTGGTTCGATCGTTACTGGACGCAGCCCTTCATCGATGCGGCGTTCCGCGAGGCCACGGGCGAGCCCATCGAACAGGGCGAAGGTTGATCACGCGGCGGCCAGATCGAACGAGATGCTGATGCGTTCTCCGCCGCCGGCGTACGGCAGCGTGCGATGGAACAGGTACGAGGGAAACAGCAGCAACGTGCCGACGCGCGGGAGCACCTGGCGAAGCGCGGCGTCGGGCGGCTGCGGAAGACCCGCGAAAGGACGACCGAACTCGATCCAGCCGGCGTGCGTTTCGTCGCCGCTCCGGATCGCCGGCGGCAGTTCCACGTAATACGCGCCCGACAGCCATGAGTCTTCGTGGATGTGCGTGTCGATGAAGCCGCGTTCGGCGGCCTGCGTCGCCCACACGTGGAGGCGGTAGTGTTCGGGGACATTGCGAAGGAACACATCGGCGGAAAGCGCGTCGTCCGACACCGCGCCATCGCCGGAGCGCGCCTGACGGCATTGCGCAAGGAACGCGTCGATCGCCTCGCGCAGGCGCTGTTCGAAGCCGACGATGGCCGGTGTGCGATCGGCGAGCAGGTCGCCACTGAGGTAGGCATTGCGTGCGGCGAGCCCCGCCGGTTCCCAGCGCTGCTGGCTGTGGCGGCGGATGTCTTCGGCCAGCGCGGCGTGGAATGCGAGCGCATCGGCGAAGGCATCAGGCGTTGGCAGTTCGACCGCATGCACGTGGCGATGCAGGCCCAGCCATTGCGCGGCACGCGCGGCGTCGTCCTGTGCGATGACGACGCCGAGGTGCGCGATGGTGCGCTGGTCGTCTGGCGCACGACGCAACGCGTCGCGAAGTTCGCCGCGCGCGGCGTCCAGCTGGCCGTCATGCAGCAATGCGATGCCGTGCTGCCGATGCAGCACGGGCGAGTCGAGGCCGGCGGAAATCGCCCGCGCGTAGATGCCTACCGCTTCATTCGTCCTTGCGTTGAGCCGAAGCTGCTCGCCGAGCGTGTCAACGTTGTCGATGTCGTTGGGCGCCAGTTCCAGCGCACTGCGCGCATGCGACTCGGCACCCATGGTGTCGCCGAGTTTGCGCGACAGGATGGCCGCATCGCGATGCGCCTGGGCGAGCGATGGATCCAGCTGCAAGGCGCGCAGCGCATGCTGCAGGCCCTCCTGCAGCGAGGCGTGGTCGAACAGGTTCGATTGCAGCGCGGCGAGTGCCTGGTGCGCCGTCGCATCGTCCAGGCCTAGTTCCAGTGCGTTTCGCGCCGCGGCGATCGCGCCGGCGTAGTCCTGGCGCTTGCCGTGCGCGGCGGCAAGGTTGTTCCAGGCCTCCCGCCAATCCGGCTTCAATCGCGCGGCGGTTTCGAAGCTGGATGCTGCCAGGGCGTGGTCGCCGGACAGGAACGCCGCCGTGCCATGGCGGAACGCGGCGCGCGGCTCCTGCGGCAGTGCCTGCATCGCGACCGACAACGATGCGAGCGCGGCATCGGTGTCGCCGGCATTCAACTGCATCGTGCCAAGGTCGAGCGCGGTCGCGCCGTCGCCCGGGCGCAGCGACAACGCGCGTTGCAGCGCCTCTCGCGCGGCGGCGGCTTCACCCAGCGCCTGCAGCGTCATCGCGTACAGGCGCCAGGCGTCGAATGAATCCGGCGCATGTCGCAGCGCCGCTTCGCAGTCGGTGCGTGCGGGCGCCGGTTGTCCCTGCTGCAGCGCGGCCCATGCGCGGCGCAGCAGCGGGACGACGTCGGCGCCGTTCATCTCAGTAGCCTGCGGCCTGGCCGTCCTTGCGCGATTCGCTGGCGCCGACGTAACCGCCGTTCGGGTTGACCATGATCGCCTGGTAGCCGCCGTACGGGCCGTCGGCGAAACGCACGCTGTGGCCCTTGCGCATCAGCGCGCGCACGGTTTCGTAACTGAAGCCGGATTCCAGATCGAGTTCGCCGCCGTCCTCCATCGCGGTGGCCTGGCCGGTCGGCTCGGTGCTGCCGTCGTGCTGGATGCGCGGCGCGTCGCCGGCTTCCTGCAGGTTCATGCCGAAATCGACCAGGTTCATGATGATCTGCGCATGGCCCTGCGGCTGCATCGCGCCGCCCATCACACCAAAGCTCAGCCACGGCTTGCCGTCCTTCGTGGCGAAGGCGGGGATGATGGTGTGGAACGGACGCTTGCCCGGCGCGAACGTGTTCGGATGACCTTGCTTCAGCACGAACTGCTCGCCACGGTCCTGGAAGATGAAGCCCAGGCCCGGAGGCGCCATGCCGCTGCCCATTCCGCGGTAGTTCGATTGGATCAGCGAGACCATCATCCCGTCGGCGTCGGCGACGGTCATGTAGATGGTGTCGCCTTCGTTGAGTTGCGGGATCACGCCGGGCTCGACGGCCCTGGCGGCCTTGTCCATCGAGATCAGCTTGCCGCGCTCGCGTGCGTACGGCTTGGAGATGAGCCTGGCGACCGGCGTCTTGTAGAAGTCCGGATCGGCGTAGGAGGCGGCGCGATCGGCGAAAGCGAGCTTCTTGGCTTCGGTGAACAGGTGCACGTGCTCGGGACTGCCGAAGCCGTACGACTTCAGGTCGTAAGGTTCGAGCAGGTTGAGGATCTGCAGCGCGGCGATACCCTGCCCGTTGGGCGGCAGTTCCCACACGTCGACGCCACGATAGTTCGTGCTGACCGGCTCCACCCATTCGCCCGTGTGCGAAGCGAGGTCGTCATAGCTCAGGAAGCCGCCGTTGGCCTTGAAATACGCGTCGATCGTGCGTGCGATGTCGCCCTTGTAGAACGCGTCGCGGCCGCCGTTCGCGATCTTTTCCAGCGTGTTGGCGAGGTTGGGGTTCTTCCACATCTCGCCGGTGCGCGGGGCACGCTTGCCGTCGACGGTGAACTGTTCGGTGAAACCCGGCCACTTCGACAGCGTCGGCACGCTGCGGCCCCAGTAGTACGCGATGACTTCGTGCACCGGATGGCCTTCGCGTGCGTAGGCGATGGCGGGGGCCAGGTCGTCCTTCATCGGCTTGCGGCCGAAGCGGTCGTGCAGCGCGAACCACGCGTCGACCGTGCCCGGCACGGTGACCGGCAGCGGGCCATGCGGCGGGATGTCCTTCAGTCCGCGGCGCTGGAACTCGGCCAATGTCAGCGACTTCGGCGAGCGACCCGAGCCGTTGTAGCCGTAGAGCTTTCTGGTCTTCGGATCCCAGACGATGGCGAACAGATCGCCGCCGATGCCATTGCCGGTGGGCTCCATCAGGCCGAGCGCGGCGTTGGCCGCGATGGCGGCATCGACGGCGCTGCCACCGGACTTCATCACGTCCAGCGCGATCTGCGTGGTGAGCGGATGCGAGGTGGCGGCGATCGCATGCGGGGCGTAGACCTCGCTGCGGGTGGCGAAGGCTTGGCCGGTGATGCGATCTGCACACATGGCGGTAACGGGCAGGCTCAGCAGGGCGGTGGCGAACAGCAGGCGCATGAGTTACGAAATCCCCCAGGACGAAGCCGCATCCTAGCGCGACGGCGCTTGCGGGATTTGCCGGTTGGAGACCCGTGGGGAGACGGAGTCGTCATCGTCGCCGGCGGGTCGTCATGCTGGCGTGGGGGGCGAGATCGACCGTCCACGCGCCGCCGCGATTCCAGCCGAGGCTGGAATCATCATGGTCCTTCAGCGGAGAAAGCCGCACAGTTCCGAAGGAAGCGAGCCACTCGCCATCGCGAATCCGCACGCCCGACCCTCTCCCGGCGGGAGAGGGCCCACAACCCTTACGGCCAGGCCGGCGGATTGGCCGACCAGGCGGCCTGCACTTCGGCCAGCGTCGCGCGTTCGGCGTCGCTCCACTCCGGCAACAGGCTGGCGAACCTGCCGCTGCTGTTCCACTGCTGCGGCTCGGTGCGCACCGCGGCGCCGTACCACTGCAGCGCTTCGTCCTTGCGGCCGATCGACCACAGCGACAGCGCGAGCGTCGGCGGCATCCACGATGCGGTGACCGCGCGCGACTCCACCAGCAGGCGCCACTGCGCGAACGCGCCTTCGAAATCGCCGGTGCGGTACAGGTCCCAGCCGTAATTCCAGACCACGGCGCGCCACAGGCTGTCGTTGCGGTCGATGGCGGTCAGGGCGCGGCCGTACAGCTGCTTGCCAAGGTCCAGGCGACCTGCACCCATGGCCAGGTGCGCCAGCTGCGCGACCTCGCCCTTGGCGCGCGGATTGCGCTCGATGGCCTTGACCAGTTTGTCGGTGGCCGCATCGCCGGTCTCGCGCACGGCGATGATCGGCTTGACGGTGTTCGCATCGGCGTCGAAATAGAACTCCGACGGACGCGAGAGGCTTTGCGCCGACACGGCGCCGGTGACGGCCAGAAGGGCCGTCGCGAAAAGAGTGCGACCAAGCATGTGTGAATCCCCCTGTGCAACGCAGCAATCCTAACCCGTACTGGGCCGGGATCGTGGCGTTCGTGCGTCCCGATCCGGTTTATCGGCAGGACGCGGCCAAGCCGGAGTGCAGCTTCGGCAAGGCGGGACGGCCCGCACGCTCCGGACCGCCCAAGCGGCCCGGAGCGCCGGCGCGCCTCAGTGCGCGGCCGGCAGCAGCGTCACCTGGTCCACGACCCACATCGGGTTGTATTCCCCCGAGGCGAAGGTGAAACACAGGTCGTGGCGGCCGGCCTGGGTCGGCATAGGTCCGGTCAGGGTGGTCAGCCCATCGGACTTGCGGGCCGGCGCCAGCGGCAGGATGGCGACGGGCTCGCCTTCGCAGCCGTCCAGTCGCACTTCCAGCGCGCCGCCGGGGATCTTCGCCGGACGCGTGACGACCTTGCTGGCTTCCTTCCACAGCGCGTAGTTGTGCGGCAGCTGGCCCACGCGCACCTCCAGCGTGGCGATGCCGTCCAGTTGCGCTGCTTCGTAGATCCAGCACGGATCGAACACGTCGGCCAGCAGCAGCTGGCGATCGCCGGCCTTGCCGTCGGCAGGTGCGTCGTCTTCCATGCGCAGCATCAGGTCCTTCTTGCACGAACGCAGCGCGTTGCTGCTGCGGGCGCGCAGGCTGCGGATGTCCAGCGCGAAGGTACGCGTCGCCGCGAGCACGCGGTCATCGGCGAACGCGTTGGCCTTGACGGTTGTCGGCAGCGGCAGTTCGAGCGGATGCGTGTACGCCTGCGAGGTCGCCGTCGGCTCGCTGCCGTCGAGCGTGTAGCGGATCGCGCCGAAGTTGCTCTGGTTCGACAGCGCGAGCGAGCCCTTGCCGCCTTCCATCGGTTGCGGCGTGAAGCGCACGGCGAACGCGCTGTCGGCGGCGTCGAAGCCGGTCAGGCGGTAGCGCTCCATCTGGAACGCCATGCGCTGGAGGAAGTCGTTCCAGTCCAGGCGCGATGCCGGCGACCACGTGACTTCGGCCAGCGCCGCGCCGCGCGGGAACAGCGAACGCTGCATGCGCTGGAACGTGCGCTGGTGTTCGGTCCACAGGTTGCCCT
>Ga0209676_1000449_pt1 | contig 69842 bp, 79 predicted proteins | sample AraplaCvi_mLB_r2_FD_184282 | JGI IMG/M metagenome (GOLD analysis project Ga0209676, IMG submission 184282) | Arabidopsis root microbial communities from North Carolina, USA - plate scrape MF_Cvi_mLB_r2 (SPAdes) (version 2) | ecosystem: Host-associated > Plants > Roots > Endosphere | place: USA...
TACTTGGCCGAACCCGAACGGTCAGCGTGACCGGCGAGCATGACCTGCGTACCCGTGCAACCACGGTTGTAGGCGCTGATCGCGTTGTCGAGCGTCGAAGCCGCTTCCGGCGTGATGTCCGACTTATCCCAGTCGAAGTACACGATGTACGGTCCCGGGGCGCATTCCACGACCGGCGGCGGCGGCGGAGGCGGCGGGGGCGGCGGCGGAGGCGGCGGGGGCGGCGGAGCCGGTTCCACCGGAGCCGGAGCACCGCCGAAGTTGAACGTCAGCGTGCCGAGGATCGAGTGCGAACGGAAGCGCGTCGAAACGTCGCGGCCGAGCTGATCGACCAGATCGATGTTGTCGGCATTGAAGAAACGATACTTCAGACCCACGTCGATGCTGTCGCTCAGCGGAGCGCGGACGCCCGCAATCGCCTGCCAGGCGAAGCCCGTGTCAGAATCGTCGAGGAAGTTACCGGCATAGACGGGTTCGACCGAAACGCGGGCGACACCGGCACCACCGCCGACAAAGCCCTGGAGGCCGTCGTCATCGCCGAAGTCGAGCAGGCCGTTGACCATGAAGCTCAGCGCGTTCGTATCGCCGGCGAGGTCGAATGCGCCGGTAGCCAGCGCACCCGAGCCGGCAACCGACTGCGGGATGCCCGGGGTCGCGAAGCGGCCCGACTTGATGTCGGCTTCACGGAAACCGACTTCGACTTCCGCGCGGAAACCACCGAAGTCATAGCCGACAGTGCCTTCGACGTCATAGCCAGCGCGATGATCAAGCGTACCGGCATTGTTGAAGGCGCCGATATCGAGATCCAGGTCCTCGACAAGCATTGCGCCCGCACCAACACCCACGTACCAGGAGTCGTCGCGCGCCAGAGCAGGCGATGCCAGGGCGGTGGAGGCCAATGCCATAGCGACGGCAAGCTTCCTCATAGTAATTCCCCTTTCAAGTTGAGATATACGTCTCGGCAGACGTCCTACTCGCCGCTTTGGTTCCGTGCAAGCTAACAAATCGTCAAAATGTTGCCAAAAAGTCGCACTTGGTTCGCCAAAGAACGAAAATTCAGCCTGAAATCAGAAGACCATGCGCCGCGAGGTGAAGGACCAGCGTGGAGATCGCACTCCGCGCCTCGGAATCGATGATTGCCCCGCCCGTCGGCACAGCGATCGTCACCGGCGGAACCCATGCGCCACCCTCGAAACGCAACCGTATATTGTCGATCAGCCGTACCACCGTCATTCCCTCGCGCGGCGCGGCAAATCGCCAGCCGCCCGGGGTCCAGATCGCGACCGCATGGCCATTTCCGGCCCACGCGCCGGTCGGCGCCGCACCGACGATCCAGCTTTGCCCTGCGGCGGGACTTGCAGGCGGCGTCGCGATCGGACCCGCTTCAACCGCAGCGTGAACCAGCGCGTCCAGCATGGTGAGTGCCTCGTTATGCGTAACCTCTTTTTGCGCTTGTGAAACGGCGAGTAACGGTAACGCGAAGCGCGGCGTCGTCGGCATGTCGGTCATGGCTTTATCCTCTATGTCAAAGGCAGCGAAAGCGGCGGCGACAGCGCAAGATCGCCCACCTGGCGGATTTCGATTAGGCAGCCGGACGGCAAGGCCGAGCGCTCGCTGGCCCCGATGACAAGCGAAGGCGAGGCCCGCTCCCACGGACCTATCCCCGGCACGGGCGGCGACAGCTCGACATGCCATGCCTCACGGCTTTCGCCGGTGGGCTGATCGACATGGTCGCGCCAGCCCGCATCGACACGACTGCGTCTTGTCCAGCCGATCGTCACGTCGCCCCCGCCATCGACGCTGATCTGCCCATGCACCGGAGCCAGAGGCCGGATGGCTTGACCGACCGCCGGAAAATCGACCTCGTTCAGGTCTGTACCGCCGCGCGCCACCCACTGGAGAAGCGCTCCGCCGCCCTCGGCCAGCCCGGCGATGGCGTCGGGCAACAGCAACACGGCCGGATCGTCGAGCAAGACGAAGGGCTCGCCCGCCGCATGGTTTGTGCCCGCCTCGGTCCCGGCACGCCCGCGAAGCAGCCGCGACAGGCGCCAGGCAGTCGGCCCCATCCGATCGGCGACGCCGAACTGCAACAGTTCAGCACCCACCATGGCCTGGTTTGCGCCACCGAGCAGCGCAGCATCGCCAACCGATTCCAGCGTCATCGCGGGATTTACCAATTCGACCACCACAGTTCCCGACAGGTCGAAGAGGCAGTCATTTCCCGCGGCCAACGGCTCCCCAAGCCGGCCCAGCGCCGCCGCGGGACGCACGGGTCCTACGGGAATGGGCTCGGCACCGACGGCGGGAACAACCCAGCAATCGGCACCGCGCCAGCCATTATTGCTTCCGGCTCCGGCGATTGCGATCCGCGGCGCCGCCGCCGCCGGACTGCCCGGATTGGGAAGATCGAAGAGGCAAACCGTGCCCGTAGCGTCGGGCCAGTCGGGCGCGTTCACCGGCACGCCGGGCTCGGCCGGGAGGTCAACGGCGGGCAGCGGCTGATGGCGCGCGAGTTCGAGCCATATTTCGTTTCCGCGTACCGTTCTCCCGGCCAGTCGCCAGCCGCTGCCATCGGCCAGCCTCACAACCTGGCCGATCGTCAGCGCCAGTGCCGCAATGTCGCCCTGCCAGAGCAATGACTCGCGCCCGTCTGCGGCAGCGGCAGCGAGCCGCTGGGCCAGCGCCCGCGCCGACGTCGCCGGCAACACGGCGGGCAGATCGATCCGCTCCTCACGCACGCCGCCGCCCGCGACCTCGCTCGCCTGCTGGCCCAGCTGATAATCCCGTTCGGGCTCATAGTGCCGCAGCCGTATCGTACCCGGCAGCGACGATAGCGGGGCGCGGCGATGCTCGATCAGGTCGCCCGGGGCCTGGGTTCGCCGCGCCGCGCGAAAATCCGACAATGCCAGCTCGTCCATGGCGGGTGGCGGCGGCCCGAGACGCCAGCCTTCCGGTCCGCTCGCCAGACGGATGCCGTCTGCCTCGAACAACGGTGCGAGCGCGTCGCGCGCACGGTCGCCCGAAGCCGCATAACCCGCAAAGGCCCATTCGCCATCGCAGCGCCCCTCCTCTCCGAGCAGGCCGTTGCCGACCAGCCCCGCGTCGACGGTCCCCGCATCGGCCTCGACCTCGAAGGTCAGCGACGGAATCCGGTTGCCGAATGCCCCCAGCTCGAGCTCCTCGAACACGGCATAGGCGAGCCCGCGGAACGCACTCGCCGACGCCATACCGACCGCCGACGCGATCAACGGATCGACGGCCTGATCCTCGCCTCCGTCATGCCAGCGAAATGTGCAGCGCTCTTGGAACGCCCCGCTCGATCCGCGCAGCAGATTGCCATCGGCCCAGATACGACGGATCGCGCGGATCGGGCGCGACGACAGCGCGACCGCGAGCGACACCGCATAGCTATATTCGGTTGTCGACGGCCGCCCCTTGCCGCCGCCCTGTTTATTGCGCCTTTCGATCAGGTCGGTCGCCCAGATCACGCTGCCGGCAACGCGCATCGTCCCGAACAGCTGCGGAACCTGCTGGCCATAGGTCGATGCCTGAATCTTCAAATCTGCAAGCCGCGGCCCCTCGCGCCCCTTTGGCTTGAAAATCTGCGCGTCGATCTGTTGTCCGACCGCGGCACCGATCGCCGCGCCCACCGGTCCGCCGACAATCCCGCCGACCACCGTCAGTACCAGAGTCGCCATCGCTGTCTCCCCTATGAAAGCCGCCATCGAGGCGCCGACCGGGTCGTCGCGTCGAGCGGCGTTTCCACCACCCGGCGCAGGCCGGCATGCGCATGGACGAATGTCGCCCGTCCCAGCAGGCCGAGATGGAATTGCCGCGCCGGCTGGACGAACAGGGCGATGTCTCCGGCCACGATTTCGTCGATGACAGGCACAAAGCCGGCGACCGTCAGCGCGGTTTCGACCTGCACCCGTGACCAGCCTCGCAGCGGATAGCCGACCGGCCGTATCAGACACCGCCCTGTCGTTGCATAAGCCGCCGCGACCAGCCCGACGCAATCGAGCCCTGTCGCGGGATCGCTTCCCTGCAACCGGAACGCTACCCCGACCATCGTCCGCGCTGCTTCGAACGCACGCGCACCGACGTCATCCACCGGGATAACGCGTCAGCAGATCATTGCCGGGCAGGTGCGCCTCACCGCGGAAGTTGACCGCGTTGGCAAAACGGTCGCGACAGGTCGCAAGCTGCTTGTCGCAACCTTCGGTCAGGCGCACGCGTGCGGGGCCGTCTGGCGCGAACGGCGGCGCCTCGGCGAGATGCAGTGCCGCGCCGTCGGCCACGACCACCGGACTCGCCAACCCGCAATTGGCCCCCTCCATCCAGAGCAGCTCGCCAAAGGCCATGCCGGTCACCGGCGCGTCAAGCGTTACCACGCGACCGTCGACCGCGACCACATTGCGCATATGCGTCCGCGGCCCCAGATCGACGCGGCACGCCCGATCGCCCAGCACCGCGCGACACGAGGGCGAGGTTGCCGGGCACACCGGCCGGTCAAGCCATCGCGTCACGCCCTGCAGCTCCGCGACAAAGGCTGACCCGCGGCGCTCGATTGCCCCCAATGATCCTTGCGCAACGATCACCGGCGCCAGCCCGGGCGCGCTCCAGTCGGTCACGAACAATTCGAGTTCCGCACCATCCCAGCGCCCTGCAGCGAGGTCGCGGGCCGCAATCGTGTCGCTGGCAACGGCCCCTTCCAGATCCATCGTCACGGCATCCAGGCGATCGCTCGTCTCGAGCGCCGATGGCTTCATTCCCGGTGCCGCGCGGTACATTATGCCGCCGACGGTCATGTCGCGGTCGTGCGAGGTCAGCCCGATCACGACGCCGTCGCGCCGCGACAGCCGCCAGCACCAGGCGAGCGTCACCAGCTCCTCGCGCATCCAGTCGGGCGCCCGCTCCATCACCATGGCGCCCGCACCTCGACCAGGGGCACGCCCGCCATCTCCCCCGCCAGAAACGTCGCACGGCTCACTTCCAGCCGGTCCTCGGCAAAGCGAACCGGCACGTCGAACAAATAACCTGCGCGTACGATGATGCCGACCCCCGGCGCGGCATCGAGCAGTATCTCGCCCTCGTCCGTCACCAGAAATGCAGCCGTTTCCAGTCCGTCGACCGATATGCGTACGCTGCCCTCCACCGGAAGGCGGATCCGGCGCAGCTGCTCGGCATCGCCGCTCCCGTACCGCTTCACCAGCGCGAACTGCCGCCGTGTACCGTCCCCCTCACCGAGCAGCTGATCGACCGCCGTCGGCAGCCCGCCATCCGCCGCCGAGCTGCAATCGAACGGATCGCGAAACCGGAACGCGCGCGCTGCGCCGCGCCGCGCGCGAAAGAAATCGGCGAGCGCCCGCACATCGGCTTCGGACCGTATTCCCGGTCCCGCGTCATAGCGCATCCGCGCCTCGGCCCATTCGCTCGCGCGCTGTTCGTGCCCCGATGGCGAACTCACGATCTGCGTCGAAAATTCGGTCGCAACCATCGCTTCGCGCCCGATCGCGAGCGGGAAATCCACTGCATCGAAAGCCTGCACCGCATCCTCCCCGTCAAATGTCACGAAGCCGTCGCGCGCGATCTGCGGCAGTGCCCAGACAAAGGTCCGCCCCACCCCGGCCTTTCGCGCGCGCGCCGCCGCATCGGCGATCGCCGCCCACTGCGCCCGATCCTCCGCACGCAGCACGAATCCCGAAAAATAATGCTGATTCTCAGCAGGATAACCGAGCCGCAACGTCATCGCGGCACGCGCTCCGGCGGTCTCGGCACCGCGACCGCCAGTCACCCAGTCATAATCCTCGAGCTGCAGCACATCGAAGGCCGGCGCCGCCCACCCCGGCGGCACATTCGCGCGCCGCAGCGCCGGCGCGGCCGGGTCGAGCACCGTCGGCAGATAGACGAGCACATGGCTCACCAGCCCCGATGTCCCCGCCTCGTCGCGCGCCGCCGCGATCAGTGCCGCGGTCGACCCTGCCAGCAGCGCCCCAAGCGCATCGAGCATCGCCAACTGCGACGTGCCCAGCGTCCCGCGCACATCGGCGATCGGGACGCTCGCCGCCCCCAGTACCGCGGTCGTCGCGGCGTCATAGGCGCAGATTCGTCCCCCGCTCGCGACCCACCACCAGGGCTCGCCGACCTGGAACTTCGGTTCCAGCCCCGCCGCCGCCCCGATCGCGACGAATGCGCGTGCGACGAGCTGCAAATATTCCATGGCCGTCGCGTTCGCCGGCGACAGCAAGGTCGAAGGCGGCTCCCACCCGGTCAGCGCCGGAGCGCCGTCGCTCGCCCGCTGTTTCCAGTCTTCCCGGCAATAGGCATCGAACAATTCATAGGAGAGCGACCAGATCACGCCCAGCCCCGCCTCGCGACACGCCGTCGCAAACCCCGCATGCCACGCCGCACAGGGCGCGTTGGTCGCACCGCCCGCAAGGCTCGCGTAAAAGTCGCCGTCCGACGTTTCGAGCCGCATATAATGGCTCATCCCCACATAATGGACGATGTCGCCGCGATAGCCGAGTTGCACGATCTGCCGCACCAGCCGCGCCGGCGTCAGGTGATAGCTGTCGTCGTAGCCGCTCGCGATGCAAAGCCCATGCTCGGGCAACGTCACGTCGCCGATCGCGAGTACCGACCCCGATCCCGAAGCGGCGATCCCGCTCATCTCGGCCCAGCCCGCTACCGGCGACGCCAACACACCGTCGCTGCCATCGTAAACGGGCGGCACCAGCGACACGAACATCCGGTCGATATCGCCCGCCCACACCGGATCGGCCTCGCCCGGCGGCATGAAGCCGCCGTCAAGGTTGTCGAAATCGAGACTGACGAGCGCATCCTCGCCCGACCCCGTCGCATAGTTCCACAGACGCACATACCAGGCGCGCGGGTTTCCCGCAGCATCGCGCCCCTCGATCGTCAGCGTCGGCCCGTGCAGCGCGTCGAGCGGCTTCACCCCGCCCGAGCGCCAGCGGAACCGGAGCTGCACATGCCGGAAATCGCGACTGGTCTCATAGGCGAGCAGCGGATGATCCCAGCGATCCTCGGCCTCCCAGATCAACCCCGCCAGATCCTGTTTTCGATAGAAGACCGCCTCGACGCGCAGCACGCCGGGGGCATCGCCCGTCACGCTCGCCATCATCGGGCGCGCAAAATCGACCGTCCAGAAGCGCGGGTCGAACCGCTTGAGCCAGCCCTTGCGATGATGCGGCTCCGCCTCCGCAACCAGCGCCCAGCCCATCAATCCTCTCCCTGGGCGACCGCGCGCCGCACCGCGCGTGCCAGCTGCCGCCCCGTCTGCGCCAGCCTCTGCGGCTCGCTCCCCGCCTCGCCCCGGACATTTACCGTGATCGCGATGTTACGCACGGCCGCACCCGCGGCGTCGATCCGCCCGCTCGCAGTCGGCACGAACAGCTCGGGCCCGCGCTCGCCGACGCGATAGGCCCGTCCGGCGCTCACCGGCCCGCCTGTCGCGCGGCCCGGCGCGCCGAACAAGGCCATCGCGATCGAGGTGCCGAGCGACAGCAGACCACCGCTCCCGCCGCCGCCCGACCCGCCGCCGCCCGCCGCTGCATTGATACCGTTGGAAATCGCCGCGCGCGCGATATCGGCCATCACCGACAGCGCGAGCCGCTTCAGATCCTCGAACCCCGTCTTGCCGCTGACGATCGCGCGTGACAGCGCCCGCTCGATCGCGCGCCCGGCATCCTCCGCACCGGCGACCAGCGGCCCGCCCAGTTCGGCACGCATCGCCGCGATATCGCGGCGGAACGCGCCCGTGTCGGCGCGTACCGCAACGATCATTTCGTCGATCTCGTTATCCATCGGGAAATCTCTCCATCATCGCCGCGAGCAGAGAGCGATTGACGCCGGTATCGCCATCGACTTCGGCCCAGCCCGCCAGCACCGCGCGCACATCCGCCGGCGTTGCCGCCCAAAACACATCGGGGCGCCATCCCGCGACGCGTGCCATCACGCCCGCGAGCGCGATCGCCGCAGGTCCCAGCCGGTCTTCCGCCACTTCATCGTCCTTGCAGGATTTGCCCCAGCAGGACGCGCAGCGCCGGCGTCACCACCGCCAGCCCCTGCGCGACCGCTGCCTCGCCGACCGCTTCGCGCGTCAGCTCCTCCGGCCGCTCCTTCACGCAGTGCCAGAACAGGCACGCGAGCTCGCCCAGCCCCAGCCGCCCCTCGGCGGCGCGCTCGACCAGCGCGAACAGCGGGCCCAGTTCGGTTTCCGCCGCCACCAGCGCGGCAAAGCTCGGGCGCAATATATAGGTCCGCTCGCCGACACGCAGTTCCGCCTCGCCGCGCAATATGTTCGCACGGCTCACAGGCTCACCACTGCGCCGCTCGATTCCAGGTTCAGCGTGTAGTTGCGTTCGCCATTATAATCGCCGGCATAGTCGAGCCGCGTGACAAGGAAGCGCCCGCGCATCCGCTCGCCGCTTTCGAAGCTCAGTTCATAATCGTCGACGACGCCCGACAGCGCATGATTGCGCAACCGCACCTCCGCGTCGGATCCCGTGAAAATGCCGGCCGCGCTCACCGAGACCGATCGCACCCCGGCACCCGACAGCAACTCGCGCCAGCCGCCCGAATCCTTGGTCGTGACGTTCACCGCCTCGCCGTTCACCGACAGCTGGGTGGTACGCAGACCTGCGACGGTACGATAGGTGGGCGGCGCTTCGCCGTCGCCGATCTTGAGCAGAAAATCGCTCCCATTTTCAATCGCCATCGTCTAATCTCCTCAGGGAAAAAATTACTGCTAACGGGGAGTCGCAGGATGCTGATCACGACATTGATTTTGGCTTTCATGGTGCAGTCGCCTTCGGCGACGGTCGACACGACGCGCGCCGCCTTCACCAAGTGCCTGCGCACCGACATGAAGAAGGCGCTCGAGGCCAAGATGGAAGAGGCCGAATATGAAATGCAGGTGAAATCGAACTGCGCGACCGAACGCGACGCCTTCCGCAAGGCGGTGATTGCGCTCGGCAAGTCAGGCGGCGATTCCGAAAAGGTCGCGGCCGAAGACGCCGACATGCAGATCGACGACTACCACGCCAATTTCACCGACAAGTTCAAGGACTATAAGTCGACCAACACTTTGCCGGGCGAGTAAGCGCCAAGACCCGGTAAAGCGACGCTCGAGACGTCGCTTTACCGGGCCCGAACCTTGCCTCACGCGGCGAGACAACGGCACCGCACCCATATTTCGTGGCGCCAGCCGCTCTCGCGTGCGAAGGTTAAACGCGTGCGGATCACCCGCGCGCCGACCACCGACCAGGTTCCTGCCGGACCGCGCATCGCTGCGGCGACAGCTTCGACCCGCCCGATCGCCTTGTCGTCGGTCGCCCTGCCCGCGCCGAACAGCGTCAGCGTCAGACGGACTTCGCGGCCCGCGCGATCCTTGGTTCCCCAGTCGACACCATCGGCCGCACCCACCGCGACATAGGGAGCCGTGGCGCGCGGCGGCGTGCCGTCGAATATGCCGTGGACCATCCCGGCCAGCACCTCGTCGCGGCCCAGCAGCTCCACCGCCCGCGCACGCAGCGCGCCTTCGGCGCCGGTCATCGTCCGCCCCCCAGCGTCAACCGCCGCCACGGTTTCCACAGCGCGGCGATCATGGCCGGGGGTGCCACGTCATCATCGTCGCGCGCGTCGTGCAGATGCTGCGTCATGCGGACGATGCCCTGACGGATCGCCTCGGGGACGCCGTTCGCATCTGCAGCGATCCCGGCGCGGCAGGTGATGCGCACGCGTTCCGCCTGTCCGGGATCGACTATCGCGACCCGGCCCGTGCCATCGCGCGCGACGGTCAGATGATAGCGTTCGGCCGGCAATATCTCCGCTGTTTCCGGCAACAGCAGCGTCACGCCGTCCAGCGCGATCACCGGCCGCGGAGAGAGCGTCGCCGCGCCGCCCGACAAGGGGACGGTTTCCTCGGCCGCGCGTTCGATCAGCCACTGGCCGATAAACGCTTCGCAGATATTGGTCGCCGCGCGGACCAGTCCGGCGACGACAGCATCGTCGATCGTCGCGCCCATTCGCAGCCAGCCTCGCGCCTCGTTCAGGCTCACCGGCATTTCGCCCGGCAACATGTTCGTAACGGCCATCATCGTTCCTCCACCCGCACGACGACCGACCGTTCGTCGATCTGCCCGTCGCTCATCGTGACGCGATTGGTGACGCGATAGACATGCCCCGCGATCCCGTCCGCCAGCGTCACCGTCGCCTGCATCAGGTCATGCGCCGACCCGACGATCGCCACGCCGCCCGCTTCGCCCGGAGTCGCCGTCCATACGCTCGCGACGACCGCCTGCCCGTCGGGATAGGCGGCCGCCCAGTCGATCTCGAAATCGATCCGTGTGCCCGGATCCTTCACCATCAGCGTCATCGCCGTTCCTTCCGTTCAGGGTTTCCGGACGATCAGCCGCCGGCCGGCTTCGCGCGGCAGCGACAGCGGCGTCTGCGGCGCAGCCGGTTCGGGGCCCGCCCATTCGACCGCGAGATCGCGCCGCGCGGCATCGCCGAGCGCCCGCGCCGACAGCGCCGAACCATCGATCATGCCGCCGCCTCCAACGCCCGGAGGCGCGCTTCCTGTGCCGCGATCAGGAACAGCGCCAGCTGGTCGATCCGGATACCGAAACGATTGCCCGCCGGGCGATCGGGTCCCGTCTCCCATTCGTCCCAGCACAAAAAGGCATAGGGGGTTCTTCCCGGCCGACCGCCCTCGCCGGCCGGATCGATCAGCCCCTCATCCGCCATGATCGCCCAGACCGCCTGCGCGCGAACGCCGAAATGCAGTCGCGCCCCGTCGGGGCCCTTGCGAACCACCGCGTCTTTCCACTGGAAGAAGCCAAGCTCCCGCAATATTCGCGCAGCCGCCCGCAATTCGGTCTTGCTTGCCGCGGCTCGCCATATCTTCTCGCGCTCGTCGGACGTGTTGATCGTGCCGGTGGCGGCATAGAGCGCCGACCATCGGTTGACCGCCACCCCCAGCGACTGGGCGTTGTCGCCGCCGGGGCGCATATAGGTGCCGTCGATGACCAGCAGCGTCGCGTCGGCGGTAGCATCATAGACCGACAGCGACGACTGGCTCGCATTGTGGATGCCCGACACCAGATCATAGACGCGCCCGCCCGCCGCACTGTTGCGGATACGCAGGCGCGCGACGATCTGGTCGGAGCCCGCAATTTCCAGTCGTGTAGCGGGATTTGCGGTGCCGATGCCGACCCGGCCCGACCCGGCGATCCGCATCCACTCGACGCCGCCCGCTGCAACGCCGAGGCTGTCGGCTCCGGGGCGGAACAGCCCGGTATCGGCGTCGTCGGCAAAACCGATCGCAGGCGCGGGCGCGGTTCCGTTCTCCGCTGCCAGCGCGCCACTCAGCCGGTGACGCCCGCCGGCATCGCGAACCGCCAGGGCCGCCAGCGGCAGATTGACCCAGCCGGCGCCGCGGCGGACGGTCACCCTGTCGTCGACCTCGCCCGCTGCTGCGTCCGCGTGGCCGGTCGACAGCGGCTGCCTTGCGTCAATCGCTGCGGTCAGGCCCGCGACCTCTCCGCCGAGCGCGGTCACGCCTGCCGCAAGCGTCGCCGCCTGCGCCTCGCTGGCGGCGAACCACGCCGCCCCGACCGTCAGCGCGATCGTCTTGAGTCCCGCGGTGAAATCGACGCGCACGCCGCCGTTCGACGACGCGGCGACGACATCGCGAAGCAGCCGCCCGCTGCCATCGATCCGGCCGGTCCCGACCTCCCATTGTTCCGGGCGGGCGATGCCCGCCACCGCATAGTGAAAGGAAACACCGGGCGGTACCGCCCCGGCAAAGCGGCGATGGCCGGGCAAAGCGCCCGACGGCGTCAAGGGTCCGGTCCCGCCCTCCTCGGCGAGCTCGCGCACCAGGTCGGCAAAAAAAGGGGTCGGCATGGCAGAGCCATCCTTTCCAGATGTTCGATCTCGGGAAAAATTGGCGCCCGGTCCCTTTTACCGAAAGGGAAGGTTATGGGACCGGACGCCGCATCGCGCACCAGCAGCGCCTAGCTGGCGGCGAATTTCATCAGTTTGATGGCCTGTGAATCGATGATCGCACCGCCGACCCTTTTGGTTGCATAGAAATGCACGAAGGGCTTGTTGCTGAACGGATCGCGGAGGATGCGCGTCTCGCCGCGGTCGGCGACCAGATAGCCGGCACGGAAATTGCCGAAGGCGATCGACAGGCTGTTCGCCGCGACGTCGGGCATATCCTCGGCCTCGACCACCGGATAGCCGAGCAAGGTCGCCGCCTGCCCCTCGACCATTCCCGGCTGCCAGATGAACGCCCCGTCGGTGGTCTTGAACTTGCGGATACGCGCCAGCGTGTCCGAATTCATCACCCAGCAGGCGCCCTGCCGGTACGGCGCCTTCAGCGAATGGACCAGCTCGACCAGCTTGTCCTGCGGGTTCGACGCCGGAAAGGCGCCCGCCGTGCCGGTCGCGAGATGCTGCAGCGTCCCGAACGCGCGCACGCCGTCGAGTTCGTTCGTCGTCGCATAGGTCAGAAAGCCCTTGGGCCGGTTCGTGCCATTGCCGTTCACGAAGGCCGCGCCCTCGGCCACCGCGAACTCGCGCCCGAGTTGTTCGGCCAGCCAGTCCTCGACGTTGAACATCGCATCGTCGAGCATCGCCTGGCTCGCCGCCGGATTGGCATAAAGCTCGCCCGACGGCGGCGCGATCTCGGCAAAGCTGCGCGTTGCGGTCTCGGGCCGCGCCGCGGTCTCGCCGACCCAGCCCGCGCCCATCGATCCCGTCGCGACCAGCTTGCGATAGCCGCTTGTCCCCGTCTGCACGACCGTCGCGATGCTACGGATCGGCGACAGCGCCTTCAGCGTCGCCGCGATGCTGCCGTCGATCTCGCGCGGCACGGCATAGCCGCCCTCGGCCGCGCTCGCGCCCGACAGGCTCTTCAGCTCCACGCCCACGTCGATCCCGCGCCGCAGATAGCGTTCGACGAACGCACCCAGCGCCGGATCGGCCGCCTTCGCCCCGTCGAGCGGCAGCCGCGATGCGGCGACCGCCTGCGCGTCCACTTGCGCCTTCAGCGCCGCGACCGATGCTTTCAGTTCATCGACCGCCCCGGCCGCCAGCACCGCATCGAACGCTCCTTCGAGCGCGTCCGCCTTCACTTCGATATCGTCCATGCCTGTCACTCCTTCACCACCTGAATTATCCGCGCCAGCGGCTGCATCGGCGCCGCGACGAGGCTCACCTCGGCGAGGTCGAGCGCGGTGAGTTCGCGCGGATTGTCCCCGCGCGACTCCCGCACCCGATACCCGAAGCTCAGCCCCGTCAGCGCGCCCTGCGCCACCAGCCTCGCCGCCGCCGTGTGCGTCACCCGCGCCACGACGCGCAGTCCCCGTGCATCCTCTGCCAAGGTCTCGATCGAACCGATGACGGCCTCCGGCCGATGCTGCCAAAGCAGGGGCACCGCGTGCCGCTCGCGCAAACTCGCCGCAAATGCCCCGCAACGCACGACATCGCCGCCGCGATCGACCCGGCCGAACACCGATGCATAGCCCGCAAAGCGCACGCTCATCTGAGCAGTCCCGGCAGCCCCAGCTTCACCGCCAGTCCCACGACGACCAGCGCCAGCACACAGCGCACCGCCCAGTCGACCACCGCCGCCCAGACGCTCTTCTTCGCATCGCGCCACGCGCCGAGCAGCTGCCGCAAATCGCTCACATCGTCGCGCGCCGCCTCGTCGGCGAGCCCCAGCCGCGCGAGCGCCCGCCGCGCCCCCAGCTCGCTCGCCTCCTCCACGACCGCGCGCAGCAAGGCGGCATCGGGCGCACTCGTCCCCGCCAGCGCGATCAACCGCGCCAGCGCCTCTTCCTCGTCCATGTCGATTTCTCCCGTCGCCCGCGCGGAGGGCGTTTTGAGTCACGCGCCGCTAAACGCGGCCGTTGGCAACCTTGCGCTACGCCGTCAGCGGCCCCCGCCTCCGCGGGGACGATCAGCTCAAACCCAGCAGCGCCTTCTTCTCGTCCGCGCTCAGCCAGTCCGCCGCCGACACCTCGCGCCACAGCGCCATCCGGTCCTCGGCCAGCGCGGGCACCCGATCGAGATCGACGCGCAGTTCCGCACTCTCGAACCACCCCGACAGCCCTTGCGCCACCGCCCCCAGTATCTTCGCGCAAAGCGGCAGCACCGTCAGCCGCCACAGCGCGCGATTGGCCTCGCGATAATTGGCGTAGGTCGCGTCCCCGGGCAGCCCGAGCAGCATCGGCGGCACGCCGAAGGCCATCGCGATCTCGCGCGCGCTCGAATCCTTGAGCGCGAGAAAATCCATCTCCGCCGGCGACAGCGACAAGGCCTGCCACTTCAGCCCGCCCTCCAGCAGCAAAGGCCGGCCCGCATTCGCCCCGCCCGCAAAACTCTCGGCCAGTTCCTCGCGCAGCCGGTCGACCTGCTCGGCCGACAAAGGCATCCCCTTGTCGCCCGGATCATGCACCAGCGCTCCCGAAGGCCGCGCCGCATTCTCCAGCAGCGCCGCATTCCACTTCGCCGCCGCATTATGCGCCGCAATCGCGCCCGAAGCCGCACCGAGACACCCCGCCCCATAATGATCGTCGAGCGGATGCAGCGCCTTCACATGCACCACCGCGACGCGCCCCGCGCCATCCTCGGCGGGCAACACTGCCGCCGACCCGCCGGCCTTGTAGCGATAAGCCACCGGCCACCCGCGCGCGTCCGCCTCCACCGTCACCCGCTCGGGCCGCAGCGCAAACAGCTCCGCCGGCGCCCCCGCGCCATCGGTCAGTATCTGCACATAGCCATTGCCGTGCAGCAGCAACTGCGACGCGAGCGTTTCGACGAGCCCCTGTCCGCCCGACGTCGCGCCGACCAGCGCCGCCAAGCCCGGATCGCTCGCCACCAAGGGCGCGCTGCCCGCAGCTTCAGCCACCAGCCGCACCGCCCGCTGCACGATCGCATTGGACAGATAGCCCTCGCGAACCTGCGCCTCCCACGACAAAGGCGCAGGCGCACTCCAGTTCCCATACACACGCGACAAAGCGGGCCGCGCAACACCCTGCGCGGCCTTGCGGCCAAACCAGTTCATGATGATCTCCTGTTATCGTGCCCGCGACACCGCGATCCGAACCAACGTCACCCCGGGCTTGACCCGGGGTCCCGCTGCGAGCCGAGCGAACCGGCGCAGCGAACAGCAACCAAATCAAACCCGCGTCACCCCCGGCGCCCGCCCCCTCTTCAACCCCTCCAGCAAAGCCGCAAGCGCCCACACACACGCATCCGCCCGGTCGGGCGAGCGCCCCGGCCCCGCATAGCCGCCGCCCACCTGCAACCCGCAGAGCTGGTCCTCCAGCGCGGCAAACACGCCCGCATGCACCACCTGCCCGCGCTCGTAAGCGATCGCGACCGGCTCCGCGCGCCGCGCCTTGCCGACGCTCGCGTGCACCGGCACCACCGGCAGCGTACAGTCGGCTTGGCGCAGCGTCGCCTCGACCATATCGCCGCCCATATTGTTCTCGGCGACGATCCGGTCGGCGCCCCAGCGCGCCGCCGCCGCCGCGACCGCCTGCGCCCACACCCCCGGCGGCGGATTTTCGACGCTCGCATCCTCGACCACCGCGAGCCGTCCATCGCGCAGCAGCGCCGCCACCACGATCCCGCACGCATCGCCATGCGCCGTCGCCGGCGGATCGACGCCGATGATCACGCGCACCGGTTTGCCGATGCTGTCCGCCGCGACGCGGCAACGCTCGATCAGCCCGCGTGTCCACAGCGCGCCCTCGACGTCTTCCAGCAACTCGCCATCGAGCTCCTGCCGCCCGAGCCGCGTCCCGCCGTAACTCGCGACCATCGCCTCGACGAAATTCGACGGCAGATAGGGATTGTCGTTCGTTCCGCCGCGCGTCTCCACAAACCTCGGCAGCGCCATGATCCGCCGCATCAGCGCGGTGGGCCGCGGCGTCGTTGTCACCAGCACCCGAGGATTATCGCCCAGCCGCAGCCCCATCATCAGATTATCCCATGCCGCATCGCCGCGCGGCCATTTCGCCAGCTCGTCGCACCAGGCGACATGATGCTCGGGGCCGCGCAAATTTTCCGCCGCCGCCGCCGAATAGAGCGTTGCAACCGCGCCGCTCTCGAAATGCAGCTCGCGCCGCCCGCCGACCCAGCGCGGTTCCTCTTCCGACCGCGCGACCGCGAGCAATCCGCTCGGCCCCTCGATCATCACCCGCTGCCCGTCGGCATCGTTCGCCGCGACGAGCGCGATCCGCGCACCGGGCACCATCCGCGCCCATTCGCTGATCCACTCCGCCCCCGCGCGCGTCTTGCCGAACCCGCGCCCGGCGCGGATCATCCAGATGCGCCAGTCGCCCGGCGGCTCGCATTGCCCGTCCTGCGCCCAGCCCTGCCAACGCTCGATCAGCTCGCGCCGGTGCCGTGCCGACAGGTCGCGCATCAGCCGCCGGAGCTGGCCCGGGCTCAGCCCCGACAATATTTTCAGGACGCCGCCAACGACGTCGCGCACCGCCTGCGCCATCGGTCACAGCTGCTCCCAGCCGCGCTGGCGGCGCAGTATCGCCAATCGCTTCAGGATCGCTTCGTCGGTCTCTTCCGAGGTCGGCATCGGCCCCCTCCCCCGCCGGTTGGATCGGAACCCGCCGCTGCGAACGCTCTCCGCGTGCCGCCGCATCAGGCGAAGCGCCTGCTCCATCGTCATCGGTTCGATGACCGGCCGCGCCGCCCCTTCTCCCCCTTCGTCCTCATCGGCGCGGCGACCTTCGACCACCGCTAGCGCCGCCTGCACCAGCCCCATTTCGAGCCGGCGATACCCCTCGTCGAGCGCGCCCTGCCATGCCGCGGCAAAGGCGGCATCGCGCTGGCGGATCCGATAGAATGTCGTGACCGCGACCCCCGTGCGTTCGGCCGACAGCCTGATGTTGCAGGTCTCGCCCAGATGCTCGATGAAATCGTCGCGCTTGCGCTGCGAAATCGCGCGCGGCGACGGCCTCTTCTTTGCCAGCAACTGATTCTTCGTACCCCCCACCACCATCTCATCCATCGCCCGTCTCCAAAGCAATCGGGCCGGAACGCCCTCCCGCATCGGAAAGGCGCCGGCCCGACTCGCAATTCTTCATGATGTGACACTTGTGCCACAACAGCGTCACGATGTCAAGAAAAATAACCGATTTGGTAAAGTCTCGAACGGCCAAGGTCCGGGCCCCGGCGCAGGACGACATCCGGTCGATGCACCAACCCGGTCGGGAAGGCTTTCAGATCACCGCCTGCAACCCGTTATTTGCCCGCCTTGTCGCTCACCGCCTTGATCACCAGCGCCCGGTCGTCGACCAGATAGCGCTTCGCGAGCGCCTGCAACTCGGCCGGCGTCGCCGCCTCGACCTCGCCGATCCCCTTACGGCTGCGGTCGAGGCGATCGGCGTGGCTCGTCGCCTCGGCGACATAGTTCAGCCAATAGCTGTTCTCGCGCCGCGACTTCACCATCGCTTCGAGCAGCGGTTTGCGCGCGCGGTCGAGCAGATCGGCGTCGACGGGCTTGTCGCGCAGCTCCTTCGCGATGGCGAAGATCGCCGCGCGCGTCGTCGCGAGATCCTTGTAGTCGACATTGCTCGCGGCGAAGAGATGGCCATAGCCCGGAAACTCGTCCGACAGGCTCGCTGCAGCGCCGGGGCTGTAGCTTTCGCCCAGCTTCTCGCGCAGTTCCTCGGTCAGCTTGAGCTGCATCGCGCGCGCAAGCAGGTTGAGGCGCATCGCCTCGCCAAGGTCGCTGTCGTCGCGCGCCGGCCAATAGACGCGCAGCTCGGCCTGTTCGGCGGGGCCCTTGTGGATCAGCGTGCGTTCGCTGCGGTCGGTTGCGAACGCTCGGATCCGCGCCTCGGCGCGCGGATCGAAGGCGGCGCGACGCTCGGGCAGCGCGCCGAAGGTCGCCGCGATCGCGTCGATCGCCGACTGCTCGCCGATATCGCCGACGACGCCGATCTCGATCGCACCATGCGTGAAACTGTCGGCGATCGCGGGTTTGAGCTGCGCCCAGTCGAGCGCCATCACCTTGCCCAGCGGCGGCGTCTGCGAACGCGGGTCGTCATTGGCGAGGATACCCCCCGCATCGCGCCCGAGCACCGCCGCCGGGGTCGCGTCGTTCGCGGCATATTGCTGCGGCAGCACGCGGCGGATCAGCGCGAGCCCGTCGGCACGATAGCCCGGATGCGTGAGATAGGCCGCCATCAGCTTCGCCTGCAGCGCGAAATCCTCGGGCGAGGTCACCGCCGAGCCGCCGAAGGCGTCGGTCGAGTTGCCGAACACCGGGCTGATCGTCTTGCCGGCAAGGATCGAGCGCAGCTCGTCGAGGCTGTGCGCCTCGAGCCCGCCGAGCATCAGCGAACCCGCGAGCGACACCTTCGTCGGATCGTCGCGCGTCGCGAGCAGATTGCCGCCGTCGACGCGCAGCGACAGCATGACCTTGTCCTTCTGGAAATCGGTCGTCTTGATGTTGAGCATCACATTGTTGGCGAAACGGATGCGGCGGATGCCCAGATCGTCGACGCGTTCGTCGCTGACGATCGTACCGGGCGTACCGAAACTGTCATAGGCGAAGGCCGCGTTCGCCGCCGCGGCGGGCGCCGCGACCGCAACCTTCGCCGATGCCTGCAGATCGGCGAGGATCGCCGGCGTCCCGCCCTCGACGGGCTTTTTGGTCGTGACGCGCACCAGCGGCGGGCTCAGCCCGTCCATGCGCGCGCGGAACGCCGCGGTGACCGTTGCGGCGCTCAACGCCGGCGCGGTCGCCTCGAACAGCGCCTGCGAGGTTTCTGGGCGCGCAAAGACGAAATCGCCCTCGGCCGCCGACACCAGCGCGTCGGCGAGCGCGTCGCTGCGCCGCGTCGTCACACCCGCGACAGCGTTTTTGTACGCGGTGCGGCGGTTCGCAACCTGCTCGTCGACCTCGGCCTGCGTGAAGCCATGTTCGAGCGCGCGGCGCTGTTCCTGCTCGACGAGCGCGAGCGCCTCTTTCCACGCGCCCTCCTTCGCGACCGCGCCGATCGTGACCTGGTCGAATTTCTTCCACCCCTCGGCGTCGCTGAAATAGCCGGTCAGGATCGGCGAATCCTCGTTCAGCGCGATTTTCGCCAGCCGGCGGCTGATGATCGCCTCGCCGACATCCTCGGCGAGCTTGCGCGCGCGCTTCGCCTTGGTGTCGGGCTCGTCGACCCATGGTTTGAAGCTCGCGATCGTCACCGAATCCTGGATCGCGGGATCGACGAAATCGTCGGCTGCGGCCGCACGCCCGTAATCGACATTGCCGATTTCGGGGTCGGCGCCGGCAGGGCCGCGGCCCTTCCAGTCGGCGAAGCGCGCCCTGATCTTCGCCTCGACCGCCGCGGGGTCGAAATCGCCGACCATCACCAAAGTCGCGCGCTCGGGGCGATAATAACGATCGTAAAGGTCGCGCAGCCGCGCCGCGGGCGCGGTCTTGATCACCTCTTCGGTGCCGACGGGGATACGGTTGGCGACGTTCATCCCCTTCATCTGGAAATCGAGCTGGTCGATCAGGCTGCGCAGCTGATAGGTGTCGCGCGCGCGCCGTTCGGACAGGATGATCCCGCGCTCGCGGTCGACTGCGGCGGGGTCGATCGTCAGCTCGCTCCCCGTCTCGCGCATCAGCATCAGCCCGGTGTCGATCAGGTCGTCCGACGCATTGGGCAGGTCGAGCTTGTACACCGTCTCGTCGAACCCGGTCGACGCATTGGTATCGGCGCCGAACGCGAGGCCCTTGCGTTCGAGCAGCTTGATCATCTCGCCCTCGGGAACGCCCTTCGAGCCGTTGAATGCCATATGTTCGAGGAAGTGCGCCAGACCCCGCTGGTCCTCGGCCTCGGCAAAACTGCCGACGGCAAAGCGCATGCGCAGCACGACGCTGTCCTTCGGCGTGCTGTTCTTTAGCAGCGCATATTTCATCCCGTTGGGCAGCACGCCAAAGACGATGTTCGGATCGACCGACACGTCGCTCGCCGCGAAGTTCCATGCCTTTGCCGCCTCGCCCTGCGGATTGACCGCTGCGGGCGCGGCGGCTTTCGCTGCCGCGTCCCTCGCATGGGTCGGGGCGGTGCTGGCGATGAGGAGGACGAGGGGCGACAGCGCGGACGATGCGCGCCGGACGAGGGATTTGGTCATGGACGAGATGTGGCGGCCGCGCTGCGGGCGGTCAAGCCATCGTCATGCGACGCGGCCGACGCTTTCGACGGGGGACGTCTGGGGGCGACCGGAGGCCTTGGCGGCATAGAGCGCGCGGTCGGCGACCTCGAGCAACTTGCGCGCGCTGTCGCCATGTTCGGGCCAGCTCGCAGTGCCGATCCCGGCGCCGACGGCGATCGAAAGGCTGCCGATGCGATAGGGCGCGGCGAGTGCGGCAAGGACATGGTCGGCAAGCGAGGTCCTGAGCAGGATCGATCCCGCGGGGACGAGGATCGCGAATTCGTCGCCGCCCTGCCGCGCGACCACCGCATGGTCGCCGCACGCGCGGCGCAGCCGCTCGGCGAGCTCGCACAGGACGCCGTCGCCGATCGCATGGCCGTGCCGGTCGTTGATCGGCTTGAAGCCGTTGAGGTCGAGCAGCGCGATCGCGAACGGGTTCGCGGCATCGCCCTTCGCAATTTCCTCGTCGAGCCGCATGTCGAACTCGCGGCGGTTGGCGAGGCCAGTCAGCGGATCGGTGTGCGCAAGGTCGCGCATCTGGTGCTGAAGCTGGAGCAGGTCGATGAGCTGGTCGTGCTGCTGCAGGATCATGCGCAGCAGGAACAGCGTCGCGACGACGAGGCTGGTGCCCGCGGCGATTTCCGCCGCGATGCCCGAGGTCAGCATCAAGAACGAGATCGGCACGAGGCCGATCAGCAGATTGATGAAGGTCGCAAGACGGATCGACGACAGGCAATAGGCGGTCGCGAGCGAGCCCATCGCCATGATCATCGCGTAGTAGCTATGCGTTTCGGACGGCGCGGCGAGCCAGTTGATCACCGTCCAGCTGCTGCACATCGCGCCCGTCGTGCCCGACAGCCACATCGATTCGCTGATCATCCGCCGCGCGCGGCGCAGGCTCATCCGCCGGCCGCGATTGTGGATCAGAAAGACGAAGCCGAGCAGGCCGATCGTCGCGAGTATCACGGGAAACCCGATGCGGACGATCGGGTGGACGGTGTCGACCCCGGCATAGATGGCGGTCGGCGTTGTCGCCGCCAGCATCAGAAACAGCATCGGGGTCAGCGTTTCGACGCGATTGGCGCGCAGCAAGGCCACGTCGTCCCGGATCGCATCCGGAATCGGCGGAAAAAAGCGCCTGCGCAACCAGTGATAGACCCCCGTCATAGGGGCGGGATAGCAAGGCCGGGTAAAGCAGGGGTTAAGGAACGAAAGCCCGTCTTATCACCGGCCTAAGCGCTTCACGGGCATGAATGGCTTGCGAAATATTAACCATGTTCGCCGACATGGACGCCACTGCATTCATGCCCGAGGGGGAACTACGCCATGTCCTGTCCATTGCCGCCGCTGACGTCGCCGACTCCCGCCGCACCTGCGACGCCGATGCCGTCGGCCGACCCGACGTTGCCACAGAACGACACGCCGGTGCAGCAGGCGGCGCGCGCGGCGCAGCTCACTGCGACGCAGGCCGTCTATGTCTGGACCACCGATGTACCGACCTTGCCCGGAGTGCCGCTCGCGACGGACGTGCCGAAGAATGACGAGCCGACGATCGCCTGGTTCGTGATCCTGATCGGCGTCGGGCTCGGCATCGTCCGCAACGCGCTGACGGTGAAGCTCGGCGGCATAGACAAGGGCGAACTCGACACGCCCCGCGCCGAATATGAGGCGGCGCTGGCCGAATGCGACGCGATCGAAGCCTCGGCGGCGAAGATCGCGGCCGATCATGGCGTTCACACCGGGGGCAATATTTTCGAGCGCATGATCGGCGATGTCGAGAATGCGGTCGCCGCGGCCGAACGCGACGCGCATGTCGCGTTGCTCAAGGGCTATAAAGACCGCCTCGAAGAGCTGATGAAGATCGACGACGCCGAAGGCCTCGGTAGCAAGACGGTGCGCAGCATCGACGCGTATCGCGCGCTCTTCGCGACGCTGCCGGCTCCGGGCATCAGCTATATGTTTCAGGACGACGGCGAATTCGCACGGCTACGCGTGCAGGGTCCGAACTGCATGCTGATCAGCGCCGTCGGCGATGCGCTGCCCGCCAATTTCCCGCTCAGCGTGGCAAAGTATGCCTCGGTCGTCAATGGCGACACGCTGGGCGCAGCGCTCGCTGACGGACGCCTCTTCATGCTCGATTACAAGCCGCTCGAAGTGATCGATCCCGGCACCTATGGAACCGAAGCGAAATATATCTGGCAACCGATGGCGCTGTTCGCGGTGCCGCCGGGCGGCGCCTCGCTCGTCCCCGTCGCGATCCAGTGCGGGCAGGACCCGGCCGACTATCCGATCTTCACCCCCTCGCCCCTCGCCGAAAAAATCTGGGGATGGGAAATGGCGAAGCTCGTCGTGCAGGTCGCCGACGGCAATTATCACGAGCTGTTCGCGCACCTCGCGCGCACGCATCTGGTGATCGAGGCTTTTGCGGTCGCGACGCATCGCCACCTCGCCGACGTGCACCCGGTGTGGGCGCTGCTCGTCCCGCATTTCGAGGGCACGCTCTTCATCAACGAACAGGCGGCGACCTCGCTGATCGCGGCGAACGGCCCGATCGATCATATTTTCGCGGGCACGATCGCATCGAGTCAGGCAGCCGCGGTCGACGCGCGACTCGCCTTCGACTTTTATGCCAGGATGCCGCGCGCCGATTTCGCCGCGCGCGGGGTGAGTGTCGATTCGGCGCTCGAAGATTATCCGTACCGCGATGATGCGCTGCTCGTCTGGGACGCGATCCACGAATGGGCACGGCAATATGTCGATCTCTATTATGCGCACGACGCCGATGTCGTCGCCGACACCGAGCTCGCCGCATGGGCCGCGTGCCTCGCGGGCGAGGCGAAGATCAAGGGCTTCGGCCCCGTCACTACGCGTGCGCAACTAACCGAAATCTGCACGATGGTGATGTTCACCGCGAGCGCGCAGCATGCCGCGGTCAATTTCCCGCAAAAGGATATCATGGCCTTTGCCCCCGCCGTCACCGGCGCGGGCTGGCAGGCGGCGCCGAACGGCCAGCGCGGGCATGACAAGACGGGCTGGCTCGCGATGATGCCGCCGATGGCGCTCGCGCTCGAACAATTGAACGTGCTCGAACTACTGGGGTCCGTGCACTACCGCCCGCTCGGCGATTATCGCAGCAACGCCTTTCCCTATCCACTCTGGTTCCAGGACCCGCGCGTCACAGGCGCCGAAGGGCCGCTAGCATGGTTCGAGGCGGCATTGCAGGGCGTCGAGGCGGAGATTGTGGCGCGCAATGCGGAGCGGATGCAGCCCTATCCCTATCTGCAGCCAAGCCTGATCCCGACGAGCATCAATATCTGACGCGCAAAAAAAGACCCCGGCGAAAGCCGGGGTTCGTGTGTCGATGATAAGGACGCCCGGCCTTCGCCGGATCAACTGCCCTTTTTCTTCCGGTGGCTCTCGAGATCGAGCACGGCATTCTCGCTGCCCTCGGGCATCAGACCCAGACGGCGCGCGACTTCCTGATAGGCCTCGACCTCGCCACCGAGGTCGCGGCGGAAGCGATCCTTGTCGAGCTTTTCGTTCGTCGTCATGTCCCAAAGACGGCAGCCGTCGGGGCTGATCTCGTCGGCGAGGATGATGCGGCTGAAGTCGCCTTCATAAAGCCGTCCGAACTCGAGCTTGAAGTCGACGAGGCGGATGCCGACCGCGGCGAACATGCCCGACATGAAGTCGTTGATGCGGATCGCCATGTCCTGAATGTCATGAAGCTCGTCCTGGCTGCACCAGTTGAAGCAAGCGATATGCTCTTCGGCGACGAGCGGATCGCCCAGCGCGTCATCCTTGTAGCAATATTCGATCAGCGTGCGCGGAAGCTGCGTGCCCTCTTCGATGCCGAGGCGCTTCGACAGCGTGCCCGCGGCGACGTTACGCACGATCACCTCGATCGGCACGATCTCGACCTGGCGGATCAGCTGCTCGCGCATGTTGAGGCGGCGGATGAAATGGGTAGGCACGCCGATATTGCCGAGCAGGGTGAAGACATGCTCCGAAATCCGGTTGTTGAGCACGCCCTTGCCGTTGATCGTGCCGCGCTTCTGCGCGTTGAACGCGGTCGCATCGTCCTTGAAATACTGGATGAGCGTGCCCGGTTCGGGGCCTTCGTAAAGGATTTTGGCTTTGCCTTCGTAGATCTGGCGGCGACGGGCCATGGGCGCAAACTTTCTGTCGGAACCAAATGAATGACCCCGGCAAAGCGACTCATAGGCGAGCGCAGCACCGGGGCGGTCGGGGGGCCTATAGCGACAAAGCGAGGGCGCGTCATCCCCGGCATCGCACCCTTCTCCTTACGTTTACGTAAAGTGCTTGCGTTGGGCGCCATCGCTTGCGACGCTGTACCGAACCAAGGAGAGAAATGGATGAGCTTCGACCAGATTCGCCTCGACAAACACGAGGGCATCGCGCTGCTGACGTTGCACCGCCCCGACCGGATGAACGCCTTCACCACCGAAATGATGCTGGAGATCGTCGCCGCACTCGACGAATGCGACGCCGACGACGGCGTGCGCGCGGTCATCTTCACCGGATCGGGCGACCGCGCCTATTGCGCCGGCGCCGACCTCAGTCAGGGCGCCGCGACCTTCGATTATGACAAGCGCACCGACAAGCAGGCAATCCTGCCCGACGGCATGTCGGCGAGCCCCGTCGCCGCGGACGGCACGGTCGACTGGTCTCACCCGCTGATCCGCGATTCGGGCGGGCGCGTATCGATGCGCATCTTCGACTGCAAGAAGCCGGTGCTCGGCGCGATCAACGGCGCCGCGGTCGGCATTGGCGCGACGATGACGCTGTCGATGGACGCGCGCCTCGCGAGCGAGACCGCGCGTTACGGCTTCGTCTTCGCGCGCCGCGGCATCGTGCCCGAGGCGGCGTCGAGCTGGTTCCTGCCGCGCCTCGTCGGCATCCAGAATGCGGTCGACTGGTGCTATTCGGGGCGTCTGATCGATGCCGCCGAGGCACATGAAAAGGGCCTCGTCCAGTCGGTCCATGCTCCGGGAGAGCTCGTCGACGCCGCGATCGCCAAGGCACGCGAGATGACCGATCACAGCGCGCCGGTCTCGGTCGCACTCACCCGCCATATGCTGTGGCGGATGCTCGGCGCGCCGCACCCGATGAGCGCGCACCGCTGGGACAGCCGCGCGATCTTCGCGCGCGGACGCAGCGCCGACGCCGCCGAGGGCGTGTCGAGCTTTCTCGAAAAGCGCCCCGCGAACTTCACTGTCAGCGTCGCGAACGACTATCCTTGGTTCGCCGAGTTCGAGGATACCCCACCCTATACCTGAGCGGTCAGCCCGCCGCGCCGCCGCGCACCCTGAAACAAGGCCTGAAGAACATGTAGAGGCCCGAGAATATCAGCAGGAAGAGCGGCGGCAGCGGCAGATAATAGACCCACTGGACGGGCTCCTGCCCCGCGCCGAGCATCACGAAAATCGCGAGCACGATCGCCGAAAAGATAATCGATACCCAGCGGTGGAACTGCCGGATCCACAAACTCCAGTTCATAACTCTCTCCCCGTTTGATTATCCGTCGAGATCCGCGACGACCTTCTCGAGATTTTCGAGGTGAATCTTCCAACCGCCCTTGGCGCCGCCGAAGGCCTGCTTCTGGTCGGAGCGGAAGCCGACCTGCTCCATGCGCAGCAGCGTTCCCGCTGCGGTGGGTTCGAGCGTGAAAGTGACGGTGCTGTCGAGCCGATACGCCGGGTCGTCGTGCGCATAGTTCCATGTGTAGGAGAGACTCCGCCCGGGCTCCACTTCGAGAATCTCGCAATCGACATTGCCCCAGTCGCCGCGCAGCTGAAAGCGGTGGCCGAGGTCGAGCCCGAAATCATTCTTCATCAGCCACTCCTCGATCAGATGCTGCGTCGTCAGCGCGCGCCATATCTTTTCGGGCGGGTGCGGCATCTCGCGCTCGACGGTCACGGTACGCACGTCGGTATCGGTCATTGATCCATCCTTTTGAGCAAATCCTCGAGATCGTCGAACCGCGCCTCCCAGAAGCGGTTCATGCGCCCGGTCCAGTCGACCAGCGGCGCGAGCGCGCGTTGCTGCGCGCTGTAGTGCGTCTGGCGGCCTTCGTGCCGGTCGAGCACCAGCCCCGCCTGCCTGAGCACTGCGAGATGTTTGGAAACCGCAGGCTGCGAAATCCCCGCACCCGCGGTCAGCCCGCCGACCGTCTGCTCGCCTTCAAGGCAAAGCCGTTCGAACAGCGCCCGCCGCGTCGGATCGGCGAGCGCCCTGAACAGAAGGTCGGTTGACGACTCCATTAATCCATAACTCCTTGGCTATGAATTTCTCATAACCATCCAGTTATGAATATGTCAAGCCACTTCGAAACTCCGCTTGCCGCGCAGCGCGGTCATGCTGTGCGTCGACTTGAGCGCCGGCGTGCGTGCGCGGATCGTCTCGACGCTGTGCCAGTTCGCGGTCACGCGTTCGCGCGTCAGTTGCACCGTCACATAGCCGCGATCCTCGGTGTTCGCCCATTTGAGTTCGGGAGACGAATGCCGCAGCGCCGACACGCGCGCGGCGTCCGGAATGCCCTTGGTATAGCTTTCATAGCCGGGCGAGGTGACGCTTTGCCCGGCGATCTCGATTCCTGCGGAACGATTGTCCTCGGCGAGGTCGAAGGCCCATGCGTTGTGGGTGTCGCCGGTCAGCGTGACGAGATCGGCGTCGGCGCGCTGCGCGGCGGCGAGCAGGCGCGATCGCGCCGCCGGATAACCGTCCCACGCGTCGAGGTTGAACGGCAGTCCCGCCTTCGCCGCGAGCATCGACGTCTCGACCCGGCGACGGACATAGTCCGGCTGGTCGCCGCCGAACCAGTCCTTCGTCTCGGGCGGGGTGAACAGGCTGCCCATCACCACCTGCTGCGCGCAGATCTGCCAGCGTGTGCCTGCCTTTGTCGATTTCGCAAAACCGCCAAACAACCACTTCTCCTGTTCAGCCCCCATCATCTGGCGCGCGGGGTCGCGATAGGCCCCCTCGGCAAATTGCTTGAGCTTCGCTGCCGGATCTCCGCCGCCCGCGATGATCTCGTCGACCTCGAACTGACGGTCGCGCGCGGTCACGCGCGTTTCGGGGAGGAAGATCGTCGCAAGGTCGCCGACCTGATAATCGCGCCAGCGCGCGTCGGCGACCGGCATCCACTCGCGATAGGCGCGCTCGGCCGCCGCCGCGCGATCGGCCCAGTTCCCTTCGCCCTCATTGTGGTTTTCGGCGCCGTCCTTCCACACATCGTTGGCGAATTCATGATCGTCCCACTGCGCGATCATCGGAAACAGCGCGTGGAGGCGCTGGAGATCGGGATCGGCACGATAGGAAGCGTAACGCAAGCGATAGTCGGCAAGGCTCACCATCTCGTGCGTCGGCTGGATATCGCGGCCGGGCAGCGCGACCTTCGCCGACGGATAGTCGCCGACCCTGTATTCATAGAGATAATCGCCGACATGCGCGACGAGATCGATGTCGTTCCGCGCCGCCGCGTGCGCATAGGCGTTGAACCAGCCGAACGGCAGGTTCGAGCAGGAGAACAGCGCGATGGTGAAGGCGTTCGTCGGCCCGGCAGGCAAGGTGCGCGTGCGCCCGGTGACCGACTTCGTCCCGTCGGGCGCGACGAAGCGATAGAAATACCAGCGGCCGGGTTCGAGCCCGTCGACGATGATTTTTGCTGTATGATCGCGATCGCTCTTCGCGGTGACGCCGGCGTCCGCCGCTATGCGCGCGAAGTCCGCGCTTTCGGACAACTCGACGGTCAGCGCGGTGTCGTTCGCCGCGGCATAGCGCGTCCAGAGCAGCACCGAATTCGCCCCCGGCTCACCGCTCGCAACGCCATGGGTAAAGCCCTGCGCCATTGCGGCCGCAGCGGCGCCGGGCAATGACAGTGCCGCAAGCCCGGCGGTGCCGAGCTTGATGAGCAAACGGCGATCGATTTCGTTCCACAGCTGATGCATCGCATATCCTCTCGCGTTGCCGGGTCTGTGGCCGGTCTTTGTTACAGATTCGCGCCTATCCGCTGATCCCGACCGCCAGCAGCAGCAGCATGAACGAGATCACCGCAAACAGGCTGAAAAAGAGAAGCAGCGTCGCGCGCACGAGCGATCCGAAACGCGACGAACGATAGGCGCCGCGCAGTTGCCGGTACATGTGGAACGGCACATAGAGCATCGCGAAGAGGGTCGCGACATCACCGAAGATCGTCAGGTTCAGGAGACGCACCACGACGAACAGGAGCAGCATGAAGCTGATCGAATAGGTGACGAAAACGAAATGATCGTAGGTGTGGAAGCGCCGGCTGAACGGAAAGAGCAGCCACATGAAAGGCAGCGACAGCGGAATCAGTGCCCAAGCGAACTTATAGGCGTTCGCCTGCAATTTATAGAGGACCAGCGCAGGATTCGCGAACGCCTTCTTGAGGCCGTGGTCGATGAAGGGAACGCCCGTATCGATCTTGTTCTGCGAGATGAAGTCGGCGCTCGTCCGCACCTGTTCGACGGGATCGTCAAGCGCCGGCGGTCCCGCAGTGCGGTCGGCGTTGCGCTCGACCTTGCTGCGACTGCGCGCGACGCCAAGATAATCGGCGCTCTTTTGCAAGATATCGCGTTCGATCTCCAGTTCGCGCCGGTCGGATGCCGCCAGATCCTTTTTCGCCAGTTCGGCATCGATCCGGTCAACCTCGGCCTGCATGCTGTCCTTGATCGCCGTGGTGCGCGTCTGTTCGGCCGCCGCCTGATTGAGCCCGTCGCTGAAGCCACCGCCGCTGCCGACCATCGCGAGTACCGCATAGGTCAGGAACACCGCGAAGAGAAAGAGCGCGAGCGGCGAGATGAAGCGCGCGCGCTCGCCATGAATATAGCGGCGCGTCAGGTCGCCCGGTCGCCAGCTGAGCAAAGGCAGCGTGTTCCAGATCTTGCCCTCGAAATGGAAGATCGCGTGGACGAGATCGTGCCCGATCGCGCCGAAACTGCGATGCACATCGGCGCGCTGTCCGCAATGATGGCAATGCGAGCCCGCAAGGCTGGTCCCGCAGTTCAGGCAGCGTAACGGCGCATCGCCATGCCCCGCGCCGCCGTGCCGCGATTCGACCGCATGCGCGGCGAGACCTGCCGTGACGGCGCTGCCGATACCCTCGATATCCCCTGTCATGGCGCCCTGCCTAAAGGCGCGCGTGGCGGCACGCAACGGGACTTTCGGGGGTCACGCAAAACGTGATAGTGGCGGCGCATGAACGCCGAAGCCCTCTCCGCCCCGCCGATGCCCGGCGACGCCGCCACCCTGATCGCCGACATGGGCGCGCGCGCGCGCGCCGCGTCAAGGGCGCTCGCGCTGGCGCCGACCGCGAACAAGGCTGCCGGGCTCGCCGCGGCGGCAGCACAAATCCGCGCGCGTCCGGCCGAGATACTCGCCGCCAATGCGGAGGATATGGCGGCCGGACAGAAGAATGGGCTGTCGGGCGCGATGCTCGACCGGCTGCGGCTCGACGAGGGTCGCCTCGCTGCGATGGCCGACGCCATCGACGACGTCGCCGCGCTGCCCGACCCGACGGGCAGCGAGATCGACCGCTTCACCCGCCCCAACGGACTGGTGCTGAGCCGCGTGCGCGTGCCGCTCGGCGTTGTCGGTATCATCTATGAAAGCCGCCCCAATGTGACCGCTGATGCCGCGGCGCTGGGCCTCATGTCGGGCAATGCGGTGATCCTGCGCGGCGGCAGCGAGGCAGCGCATTCGAACCGCGAGATCCACGCGGCCTTTGCGGCGGGGCTGGTCGAAGCCGGCCTGCCCGCCGATGCGGTGCAGCTCGTGCCGACGCAGGACCGCGCAGCGGTGGGCGCGATGCTTCGCGCGCAGGGACTGATCGACATCATCATCCCGCGCGGCGGCAAGGGGCTTGTCGCGCGCGTCCAGGACGAGGCGCGTGTTCCCGTGCTCGCGCACCTCGACGGGATCAACCATCTCTATATAGACGGCGCCGCCGATCCCGGGAAAGCCGTCGAACTCGCAGTCAACGCCAAGATGCGCCGCACCGGCGTGTGCGGCGCGACCGAAACAATCCTGATCGACCGCGCCTATGGCGCGCCGCTCGCCATCGTCGACGCGCTGGTCAAGGCCGGCTGCGAAGTACGCGGCGACAAGGGCGTCGCGGCGCTGAGCCCGCATGTCGACGCGGCATCTGCCGGCGACTGGGACACCGAATATCTCGATGCGATCGTGTCGATCGCGATGGTCGACGGCCTTTCCGGCGCGCTCGCGCATATCGACGCGCATTCGAGCAAGCACACCGACGCGATCGTCACAGAAGATGCCGCGACCGCCGAGCGCTTCCTGACCGGCGTCGACAGCGCGATCGTGATGCACAACGCCTCGACGCAGTTCGCCGACGGCGGCGAATTCGGGTTGGGCGCCGAGATCGGCATCGCCACCGGCCGCCTCCACGCGCGGGGTCCCGTCGCGCTCGAAGGGCTCACCACCTACAAATGGCTGGTGCGCGGCACGGGGCAGGCCCGGCCCTGACTCGTCGCGTCCCCACCGGCCTTCTTGGCGGCAGCTTCAACCCCGCGCATGGCGGACACCGCGCGATCAGCCTCAATGCTATCGACGCGCTGGGTCTCGACGAATTATGGTGGCTGGTCTCGCCGGGCAATCCGCTGAAGCCCAAGGCGGGCATGGCGTCGCTTCCCGCGCGGCTTGGGTCGGCGCAGCGCATGGCGCGGCGGTCGCCGATCCGCGCGACGGCGATCGAGGGCGAGTTCGGCACGCGCTACACGATCGACACGCTGAAAAAACTTGTCCGCCGTTACCCGAACCGCCAGTTTATCTGGATCATGGGCGCCGACAATCTGGTCCAGTTGCCCCAATGGCGCGACTGGCGGGGGATCGCGCGATTGATGCCGATTGCGGTTGTCGCGCGTCCGGGCTATAATGGCCGGGCCCATGCCGCGCAGGCGATGGGTTGGCTTCGGCGCTTCGTCCGGCCCGCGGACCAGAAACTTCACTGGACGGACTGGAGACCGCCTGCCCTCGTGTTCCTGCGATTTTCGCCCGATGTGCGATCCGCGACTGCGATACGGCAGGCCAACCCCCGCTGGTTCGAACGCTATGAAGGCCGCGCTTTGCGCGACCCGATAACGCGTTCGCGGCTTGCGGACACGAACAGGAAAGGACGCATTTGATCTCCGCCACCCAGGGGGCCGCGCCCGGCGCCGCACCCGCCAATGACAGCGTGGAATCGCTCCACGCGCTGATCCTCCACCAGCTGGACGAGGACCAGGCCCAGGAAACCATCTCCATCCCGCTTGCCGGCAAGAGCAGCATCGCCGATCATATGGTGATTGCGAGCGGCCGCTCGACGCGTCATGTCTCGGCGATTGCCGAGAAGCTGGCGCAGCGGATCAAGCAGGAAGCGGGCCGCAGCGTCCGCGTCGAAGGGCTGCCCAATGCCGATTGGGTGCTGCTCGATGCGGGCGATGTCATCGTCCACCTGTTCCGCCCCGAGGTTCGCAGCTTCTACAACCTCGAGCGCATGTGGTCGTTCGGCGACGCGCCGCCCGTGACTGCAGCGAATTGACGTGACCGCCGCCTGAAGGTTAGGCGGCGGATATGTTGCTGCACATCATCGCGCGCGGGCGCATCGGGCGCGGACCCGAGGCCGAGCTGGTCGAGCGCTACATGAAGCGCGTGACCTGGGCCCAGAAGATTTCCGAGCTTCCGGACACGGGCGGTCGCATGCCCGCAGCGGCAGACAACAGCCGTACGGTCCTGCTTGACGAGGGCGGCGACCAGATGTCGTCGCTCGAATTCGCCAGATTGCTCGAAAAATGGCGCGACGCTGGCGTACGCGAAGCACGTTTCTGCCTCGGCGCCGCCGACGGCTTCACTCCGGAGGAACGCAAGGGCGCCGACAAGGTCATCGCGTTCGGCCGTGCGACCTGGCCGCACCTGATGGCTCGCGCGATGCTCGCCGAACAATTGTGGCGCGCAACGAGCATTGTCGCGAACCATCCCTATCATCGCGAGGGTCGCCAGTGAGACGCGCGCTCCTGGCATTCATCGCCACTTCCATGGGCGGCGCCCTCGCGCTGGCACAGAGCGACATTTTCGATCCGCAGGCGATTGCGGCCCGCGAACGCACCCAGCTCCTCGACGCGAAACAGCAATCGGCTGCGGCGATGGCGCGCAGCACGTTGTTCGAAAAACAGGCGGCGGCAGCGAGCAGCGAAGCCGACCGGCTCAAGAAGCGCAGCGCAGCACTCGCCGCGCGTATCCAGTCGGCCGAGGCCGACATCAGCGCGGGCGAAGCGCGTGTCGCGCTCGTCACCCGCCGGCTTTCGGCACAGCGCGCGCGGCTGGCGGAGCAACAGCAACCCCTGCTCGAACTCGCCGCCTCGCTCCAGCAGTTGAGTCGCCAGCCACCGGTCAGCGTGCTCGCACAGCCGGGGTCGCTGACCGACATGGTCCACGCACGCGCGGTGATCGACGCCGCAATGCCGGTGATCGAACGCCGCACGGCCGGCGTCAGGCGCGATCTCGCCACGCTCGACTCGATACGGCGTCAGCAGGCAATTGCATTGAAGGCGCTCTCGTCCAGCAAGGTGCAGCTCGCGCAGCGCCGCGATGCGCTGACGCGGCTCGAAAACGAAGGCCGGCTGCGCGCGCGCGAACTGGTCAGCAGCGCGCAGCTCGAGGCCGACCGTGCGCTGGGCCTTGGCGAAAAGGCGCGCGACATCGTCGATCTGATGGACTCGCTCGAAGCCGATAGTGCTGTACGCGCCGAGCTCGCCCGGCTTGCGGGTCCGATCCCGCGCCCGCGCAATCCCGAGAGTGGCGCAACGCGCGTCGGGCCGTCCGCGACGGCCGAGGCCGAGCTGGCCCCGGGCGCCTACCGCCTTCCCGTCGTCGGGCGCATCGTCGCGGGGCTGGGCGAGGTCAACGAGAGCGGCGTGCGCTCGCGCGGCGTGACGATCGCTGCGCGCGCCGGCGGACAGGTCGTCGCCCCCGCCCCCGGCCGCGTCAGCTTCGCGGGCGACTATCGCGGCTATGGCAAGATCGTGATCATCGACCATGGCGGCGGCTGGGTATCGCTGCTCACCGGCATGATCGCACTGTCAGCGGGCGTCGGGGACACGCTCGACGCCGGGACGCCGGTCGGCCGCGCGGGATCGGACGACAGCCACATCACCGTCGAACTGCGCCGCGCCGGACGCCCCGTCGATATCGTCGCGATGATCGGTTGATCGTCCGCTCGCCCCTCGCCCCGCATAGGGATGCATCGCTTGACGCCCGCACAAATGCATAGGAGGATGGCGCGCCGGGGATTATAAGGCGCGCTTGCTCTCGCCTGAGTGAAAGACTGAGATGACCGACTCGACACCGATCCAGACCTCCCCGAAGCGGCGCTTCGCCTTGTGGCAGGGCGCCGCCGCGCTTTCGACGTTGGCGCTGATCCCGCTTGCGACGGGCGCGATGGCGACCGTCGATTCGAAGACGCAGGAAGAAATCTCGCGCTTCATGGACGTCTATCTCGAGGTCAAATCCAACTATGTCGAGCCGGTCGACGATTCGAAGCTGATCGAGGGCGCGATCAACGGCATGCTCGCCAGCCTCGACCCGCATTCGGGCTACCTCGACGCGCGCGGCTTCTCGAATCTCAGAACCCAGACCGACGGCGAATATGGCGGCCTCGGCCTGTCGGTGACGATGGAAGACGGCGTCGTGAAGGTGATCGCGCCCACCGCAGACACTCCGGCCGACAAGGCGGGAATCAAGGCGGGCGACTATATCACCCACATCAACAAGGAGCTGATCTTCGGTCTGACGCTCGACGAGGCGGTCGAACAGATGCGCGGGCGCCCTGGCACCAAGATCGACATCACCGTCGTGCGCGAGGGGCAGGACAAGCCGATGGAACTCACGCTGACGCGCGAGATCATCGACCTGAAACCCGTCAAATGGGAAGTCAGCGGCGACGTCGGCGTACTCACCGTCACCAGCTTCTCGGCCGACGCGACGACCGACCTCAAGGCCGCGATGCTCGCGGTCGAAAAATCGCTCGGCAAGAAACCGCGCGGCTGGATTCTCGATCTGCGCTCAAACCCGGGCGGGCTGCTCGACGAGGCAGTCGGGATCAGCGACCTCTTCCTCGAACGCGGCGAGATCGTCTCGCAGCGCGGCCGCAAGAAGGGCGATATCGAGCGTTATTTCGCCGAGCCCGGCGACTTGGCGGGCGGCGCGCCCATCGTGGTGCTGATCGACTCGGGCTCGGCCTCGGCATCCGAAATCGTCGCAGGCGCGCTACAGGACCAGCATCGCGCGGTCGTGATGGGCGAACGCAGCTTCGGCAAGGGATCGGTGCAGACCGTCCTGCCGCTGACCGACACCACTGCGCTCCGCCTGACCACCGCACGTTACTATACGCCGTCGGGCCGCAGTGTGCAGGAAGGCGGAATCGATCCGGACATCCGCGTACCGCAGCTCAGCGACCCCGATTATGCGTCGCGCCCGAAATTCCGCGAAAGCGACCTGCGCCGCCACCTCGTCAACGAGAAGAAGGTCGACAACGGCCTGCTCGAAAAGGACGAAAAGGCCGATCCGCGCTTCACGGCAACTGCGGCCGAGCTCAAGGAAAAGGGAATCGAGGATTTCCAGCTCCACTACGCGCTGCAGACGATCGGGCGAATCAACCCGGCCGCGCCGCGCATGGCGCAAAGCGGCAAGGCCCCGGTGAAGCCCGCGGCCAAGCCGACCGCGCGCAACTAGGGGTCGCGGCACATGCTGAATTCGCGCCTCGCCGCGCCCGTCGTCGCGTTCCTCGCGCCGCTGCTGCTCTATGGCGGCGCGCTCGTGTCGCAATATGGTTTCGGCCTGCACCCCTGCGAAATGTGCTACTGGCAGCGCTGGCCGCATCAGGCGGCGATGCTGCTCGCGCTGCTCGCGCTGCTGCTGCGCCGGAACGACAAGGCGATGCGCGCGCTGACCCTGCTCGCAGCGATCGCGATCGCCGCGAGCGGCGCGCTCGGCATCTTCCACGCCGGGGTCGAATATGGCTTCTGGGAGGGCATCACCACATGCGCGACCGGCAGCGGCGGTCCCGTCACACTCGATTCGATCATGAACGCACCACTGATCCGCTGCGACGCCGTCCAGTGGTCGTTCTTCGGCATTTCGCTGGCGGGTTTCAACGCGATCTTCTCGCTCGGCGCGGCTGCGTTCGTCTTGACCTTGCTGCGCCGGAAGACCACATCGGTGGCATGAAGAACGAGCGCACCGCATCGATGATCCGCGTCGACCAGGCGGGCGAATATGGTGCGACGCGCATCTACGCCGGCCAGCTCGCGGTGATGGGCGATCGCCATCCGATGGCGCGTGAGATCGCGCATATGGCCGAACAGGAAGAACGGCACCGCAAATTCTTCGACGCGATGATCGCCAGGCGCGGCGTGCGGCCGACTGCGCTCCAGCCCTTCTGGAACGTCGCCGGTTTTGCGCTCGGCGCGATCACCGCCGCGATGGGGCCGCGCGCCGCGATGGCATGCACCGCCGCGGTCGAGACCGAGATCGACCGTCACTACCGGCACCAGCTCGACGAACTCGGCGACAGCGATCCCGAACTCAGCGCCGCGGTCGAGGATTTTCGCGCCGAGGAGCTCGAGCACAAGGAAGCCGCGCTTGCTGCCGGCGCCGAAAGCGCCCCCGGCTACCCCGTTCTGAGCGTCGCCATCCGCGCCGGTTGCCGTGCAGCCATCGCGCTGTCGAAACGTATCTGATACAGGAAAGCCCCGCCCCGTTCATGACGGATGCAGGGTCGCGGTGCCAAGCCGCGACAACAGACAAAGGAAGATCCGATGACCCGCCTCCCCCTGTTCGCGCTGATCTTCGCCGGCAGTGCCGCCGCCATGCCCGCTGCGGCGCAGCAGCAGACGGTCGACGCCGAAAAGATCAACCAGGTCATCGTTTACGGCAACGACAAGTGCGAACAGTCGAGCCCCGACGAAATCGTTGTCTGTAATCGCCTGCCCGAAACCGAGCGCTATCGCGTTCCCGAAATGCTGCGCGGCAACCCGCTCGACGTGCGCAACGAGGCATGGGCGAACAAGGTCGTCGCGCTCGAACGCGTCGGCCGCTTCGGCACCGACAGCTGCTCGCCGACCGGGCTCGGCGGCTTTACCGGCTGCACGCAGGCACTTGTCGCCGGAGCGAAGGCCGAACGTCAGGCGGCGAACAAGACCGACTGGCAGGCAATGATAGCCGACGAACGCGCCAAGCGCATCGCCGGCATCGACGCCGCGGCGGACGAAGTCGAAGCCGCTGTCGTCGCCGAAGAGCGCGCGCTTGCCGAGCGCCAGAAAGCCGCCGAAGAACTCGAGCGCCAGGCGAGCGGCCAGGCGCCCGCCCCGACTGCGCCCGACGAAGCCGACGCACAGCCGCTGCCGACCCCGCCGAAGCACTAGCCCCTTCCAGCCCCGTTTCGCCTGAAAAGGCGGCACATCCTGCCAGAATTGCAGCTTTTTTGCGGTCCAGCGCGATTCGGTTGCGAATCCGCGCCGAACCGAGTGCAAAAATTAACGAATCGCTGGCAGACTGTCTTGACTTGGGAATTTTTGGGGCAAAACGTGCGGTTCTGGGAATCGCCAGCCTAAGGGGGCTGTAACATGGCATCAGCATTCGGACCGCGCCTGTGGAGGCGCACGGCAGTCAGCGTGCCGCCGGCACGGAGTCTGGGTCGCCGAATGACATGGCATGCCGCCGCAGCCCTCCTCGCCTTTGCCGCGCTGCAGATATGGGTTGTCATGAGCGCGGTGGCTGCCGGAGCTCCGTCGGCCCTCATCGTCGTCGCGCTGGTCATATTGCTCGCACTGGCGCTGCCGGTCGCGCGTTCGACCGAACGCCGCTGGTATCATCTCAGCCGCCAGGCGCTCGCCAGCTGGGGCCTTCACGCCCGCTTCCGCCGCGACGTGCGTCGCCTGTGGTTCGCTGCGCTCACACTGCCCTTCCTGTGGGTCAGCGGCGCGATGGCCGCCACCGACGCGATCGCCGCAATCGTCCGCTGATCCGACTTAGATTTTGACGCTTTGCTCCGCGCCGGTTAGGGCGCGGACATGCTGACCGTTTCCGAAGCCCTCGACCGCGCGCAGATGCTCTGCGACGCCGCGACCAAGGCGGGCGCCGATGCCGCCGACGCGCTCTATTACTGCAACGCTGCCACCTCGGTCTCGATGCGGCTCGGCGCGCTCGAGGATGTCGAGCGGTCGGAGGGGCAGGATATTTCGCTGCGCGTCTTCGTCGGCCAGCGCAGCGCAAGCGTGTCGACCGCCGACATGGACGCGAGCGAACTCGCGAAGCTGGTCGAGCGCTGCGTCGCCATGGCGCGCGAGGCGCCCGAGGATCCTTATGCCGGCCTTGCCCCCGAAGAGTTGCTCTTCAAGGGGCCTGCCCCCGATTTCGATCTCGACGACGGCAGCGAGGCCGATCCGCAAGCCCTCCGCGAAACCGCTCTCGCTGTCGAGGAAGCGGCGCGCGCGGTTGCCGGCGTCACGAACAGCGAAGGCGGCTCGGCGAGCCACAGCCGTACGCGCTTCGCGCTCGCGACCAGCCACGGTTTCGCCGGCGGCTACGGATCGAGCGGCCACAGCCTGTCTGCGAGCGTCATCGCAGGCGAAGGCGCCACGATGCAGCGCGACTATGGCTGGCACAGCGCGCACCATCTCGCCGACCTCGAAAGCACGGCCAGCATCGGCGCACGCGCCGGCACGCGCGCCGTGGCAAGGCTCAATCCCGGCAAGGCGCCGAACGGCAAGCTTCCCGTCTTCCTCGATCCGCGTGTCAGCGGCGGCATCGTCGGCCACCTGCTCGGCGCGATCGCCGGCCCCGCCATCGCCCGCGGGACGAGCTTCCTGCTCGGCAAGGAAGAGCAGATGCTGTTCGACAGCGCCATCGTCATCCGCGACGAGCCGCATCGCCTGCGCGGGCCGCGCAGCCGCGCCTTCGACGGCGAAGGCTTGCCGACCGCGGCGCGCGATATCGTCGCCGGCGGCAAGATCACCGGCTGGCTGCTCGACAACGCATCGGCAAGGCAGCTCGGACTGACGCCGACCGGCCATGCCAGCCGCGGCGGCGGCGCGTCGGGGGTCGGTGCCAGCAACCTCCACCTCGCCGCGGGCAGCGTCACACCGGCAGCGCTGATGGAAGGCGTCACCGAGGGCGTCTACATTACCGAGCTGATCGGCCAAGGCGTCAATCCCGTGACCGGAGATTACAGCCGCGGCGCTTCGGGCTTCCTGGTCAGGGATGGCGCGATCGCCGGGCCGATTGCCGAATTCACGATTGCGGGCAACCTGATCGACATGTTCGCCGCCTTGATCCCCGCAAACGACCTCGAATTCCGCCATGCCACCAACGCGCCGACGCTGCGCATCGACGGCATGACCGTCGCGTCGAGCTGACCCTTGCCCGCCCGTAACCTCGAAGCCGTGATTGCCGCGACCCGCGAGGTCGGCGACATGGCGATGGCCCGATGGCGCGGCGAGGGGCGGCCGGTCGATGTCTGGCACAAGTCGCACGACAACCCGGTCAGCGACGTCGACCTCGCGGTCGATGCGCGGCTGAAGGCGGTGCTCGGCGCGATGGTGCCCGAGGCGGGCTGGCTCTCCGAAGAGACCGCCGACAATGAAGACCGGCTGTCGTGCCAGGCGATGTGGTGTGTCGACCCGATCGACGGCACACGCGATTTCATTCGCGGCCGTCCCGGCTGGTGCGTATCGGTCGCGCTGGTCGTCGACGGCACCCCCGAGCTCGGCGTGCTCTACGCCCCGGCGCTCGACGAGCTGTGGGTCGCGCAAAAGGGCAAGGGTGCCTCGCTCAACGGCGAGGCGCTGCGCGCCAGCCGCCGGATGATCTTCGACGGCGCGCGTGTTCCCGCCGACAGCCTGCCGAGGATCGACCGCGACCTGATCATGGTCACCAAGCCGAACAGCATCGCGCTGCGCATGGCACTCGTCGCCGACGACCGCGCCGATCTCGTCGCCACCTTGCGCTGGGGTTTCGAATGGGACGTTGCCGCCGCGGCGCTGATCGCAACCGAGGCCGGCGCGACCGTCACCGACGCGTTCGGCGAGTCGTTGAGATTCAATACGCCGCGTGCGCAGGCATTCGGCGTCATCGCCTGTGCCCCCGGGATCCATCGCGCCGTCGTCGCCCGCTTGCACGATCGCGCCGTCGCCCTTACATCGCATTCGTGACCGCCCATTCCGACAAGCCATTCACCGCAGTTCGCTTGACTTTCGGCACGACTCACCCTAACTGCGCGAGCATTCCGACAGCCTGACCGGACGGCGAAGCGTCTTCGTGCGCATCGTGGTCCGTTTTTTGCGTTGGAAATTCAGACGCTTTGAGATGGGGCCGATTGCCAGCGCGCCCTGTGGAGCAGGAGAAAGTTACCAATGGCACGTATCGCGGGCGTCAACCTGCCCACCAACAAGCGCGTGATCATCGCGCTCACCTACATCCACGGCATCGGCCGCAAGACCGCCGTCGACATCGCCGACAAGCTGGGCATCGACCACACGCGTCGCGTCCAGGACCTCAGCGACGCCGAGATCCTGCAGATCCGCGAAACGCTCGACGCCGACCATACGGTCGAGGGTGACCTTCGCCGCAACACGGCGATGAACATCAAGCGCCTGATGGACCTCGCCTGCTATCGCGGCCTGCGTCATCGCAAGGGCCTGCCGGTCCGCGGCCAGCGCACGCACACCAATGCGCGCACCCGCAAGGGCAAGGCCAAGCCGATCGCCGGCAAGAAGAAGTAAGGTCGAGCGCGTCCACAGGGCGCGCTTCCTTGCTTTCCCTGCCGGGGCAGCGGCCACCGCCCGCCACCGGCGCTTCAGGATACAGGACAGGAATACATCATGGCTCGTGAACCGCAGCGCCTTCGTCGGCGCGAACGCAAGAACATCTCGTCGGGCGTCGCCCACGTCAACGCGACCTTCAACAACACGATGATCACCATCACCGACGCACAGGGCAATGCAATTGCTTGGTCGAGCGCCGGCATGATGGGCTTCAAGGGAAGCCGCAAGTCGACCCCCTATGCGGCGCAGGTTTGCGCCGAAGACGCCGGCAAGAAGGCCGCCGAACATGGCGTCCGCACGCTGGAAGTCGAAGTCAAGGGCCCCGGCGCCGGTCGTGAATCGGCGCTCCGCGCCCTGCAGGCGGTCGGTTTCCACATCACGTCGATCCGCGACGTGACGCCGATCCCGCACAATGGCGTCCGCCCGGCCAAGCGCCGCCGCGTCTGACGTCTTTTCGGGCGCGCCTCACCGCCGGGGCGCCGCCCGCACCAAATCCTCGCTGGACAGGCAAGCCGACCCCTGCCCGTCCGGCCCAAAGCAAAGGGAAGTCCATGACTGTCAATATCCGGAACTGGCAGGAATTGAAGAAGCCCAGCAACCTGGAAATCAAGGCCGGCGGCGACGGCAAGCGCAAGGCGACCTTCGTCGCCGAACCGCTTGAACGCGGCTTCGGCCTGACGCTCGGCAACGCGCTGCGCCGCGTTCTGCTTTCGTCGCTCCAGGGTGCGGCTATCACGTCGATCAAGATCGAGAATGTCCTGCACGAATTCTCGAGCCTTGCCGGCGTGCGCGAAGACGTCACCGACATCGTCCTCAACGTGAAGCAGATCGCGCTCAAGATGGAAGGCGAAGGCCCGAAGCGGCTCCAGCTTTCGGCGACCGGTCCTGCGACCGTCAAGGCCGGCGATATCATGGTGTCGGGCGACATCAAGGTGATGAACCCGAACCATGTCATCTGCCACCTCGACGACGGCGCGACGCTGAACATGGAACTCGTTGCCGACACCGGCAAGGGCTATGTCCCCGCGACCGCCAACCGTCCGGTCGATGCGCCGATCGGCCTGATCCCGGTCGACTCGCTCTACTCGCCCGTGCGCCAGGTCGCCTACAAGGTCGACAATGCGCGCATCGGTCAGGAACTGGACTATGACAAGCTGAACCTGACCGTCGAAACCGACGGCACGGTCACCCCCGAAGATGCCGTCGCCTATGCCGCGCGCATTCTTCAGGACCAGCTCCAGGTCTTCGTCCACTTCGAAGAAGCGATGAACGACAGCGGCCTCATCGGCATGGCGGCCTCGCCCACCACCGCCGATGAATCGGACGTCAACCAGCTCAACCGCTTCCTTCTCAAGAAGGTCGACGAGCTCGAACTGTCGGTCCGTTCGGCGAACTGCCTCAAGAACGACAACATCATCTACATCGGTGACCTCGTTCAGAAGACCGAAGCCGAAATGCTTCGTACGCCGAACTTCGGCCGCAAGTCCCTGAACGAAATCAAGGAAGTGCTGTCGTCGATGGGCCTGCGCCTCGGCATGGACATCCCCGGCTGGCCGCCGGAGAACATCGAAGAAATGGCCAAGAAGCTCGAACAGGAACTTCTCGGCTGATCCTGCGCCCCGGCTTCGGCCGGGGCTCACAACGGGAAGGGGTCGACCCGCACATCGACCTGGCTTGGGGTACCTTGAACGGCCCCTCTGACAAACGAAGGAATGGATTATGCGTCATAAATCGGGTGGCCGGAAGCTGCAGCGCACGAGCGCGCACCGCACGGCAATGTTCCGCAACATGTCGGCCTCGCTCATCAAGCACGAGCAGATCACGACGACCGTCGCCAAGGCGAAGGAACTGCGTCCCTACATCGAAAAGCTGGTGACGCTCGCCAAGCGTGGTGGCCTCGCCAACCGTCGCCTCGCGAACAGCCGCCTGCTTGACGACACGCAGCTCAAGAAGCTGTTCGACGTTCTCGCCGAACGCTACAAGGACCGCAACGGCGGCTATACCCGCATTATCAAGGCCGGCATCCGCGCCTCGGACGCGGCGCCGATGGCGATCATCGAATTCGTCGACCGCGACGTCGACGCCAAGGGCCAGGATTCGGGTCCGGTCGAACAGTTTGACGAGGACATGGCCGAAGCCTGAGCTTCTTCAACGAGACATTGAAAGGGACCGGAAGCGAGGCGCTTCCGGTCCCTTTTCATTGGCGTGGGCCGCGCCTCATTCGGCCTTCGGCTTGGCCTTGCCGGCATAATATCCGCCGCAGATGCGCGACATGCCGAACAGATCGCGACCGGTGCCGAACCGCGCCGGGCTAAAGACGGCAGCGCGGACAGGCGCCGTGGTGTTCGGCACCCGGGCGGCGAGGGTCGCACGGACCGCAGCGAGCCCGGCTTCGCTGATCGGCGCGATCCGGGGCGCCGCGATATGATCGAAAAAATGCTCGAAGCTTGTCGTTCTCGCCCTCCCCGTCCCGACAGCAATATTCTGAAGATCGCGCGCATGCGCCCGCGCGTCGAATTCGCCGAGATAGACGACTTCGCCCGCGCCGACGGTAAACTGCCGGCTGTCGTCCTGGAAACAGAGCGCCCAGCTATCCTGTTGCGAATAATCCTGAAATACCCAAGTCCCGGGTTTGACGGTCAACATCAGATAGCCGTTCACGAATTTTTTCGGTTGCGCCTCGAAAACCGCTTTACCCCCGTAGGGGCCGCCCTTCATCGATTGATTTTCGGGATCATAGACCGACAGGCCCAACCTGTAGGCGGTCTTGAAAGTCGGTGCCGGCGGCAATGCCTCGGTCTTGATTACCAGCAACGCATCTTTCGATGCCGGGGTCACCGCGATCTTCGCCGCATCCTTTGCGAAAGTACCCGCGGGCGCGCTGGCCAGCATAGCCGCCACAATGCCCACCCCAATCCGGCCACCCTTCATCATTATTCCCTCCCCCAAGTATTATCAGGAACTTATCCCATTGCCCGCAGCGCGATCAAGCGTGGAGCCGGCAGCGCTATTTCAGCGATGATCGTGGCGGGAATAACGATCGCCGCCACCCCTCGTCAGAGCGATGTTGACACAGACCCTGTTTCGTCCGATATTTCTGTTATGACAGAAATTAACGAACACGAGTCAAAACTGTCCGCGGCGGCGACCGAGTTTATTCTCCATTGGGGCAATCTCGGCGGCCAGTGGGGCGTCAACCGGTCGGTGGCGCAGATTCACGCGCTGCTCTTCATTTCCGATCATCCGCGCCACGCCGAAGAGATTGCGGACATGCTCGGGCTCGCGCGGTCGAACGTGTCCAATTCGATCAAGGAATTGCTCGGCTGGCGGCTGATCGAGCGCGTGCCTCTGCTCGGCGACCGGCGCGACCATTTCACCGCCGAAAAGGACATCTGGGAAATGGTCACGCGGATCGCTGCGGGCCGCAAGGCGCGCGAGGTCGATCCCGCCGAGGCGGCGCTGAAGGCGTGCGTCGCTCGCGCGGCGACCGATCCCGGCCTCAGCGCCGATGCAAAGGCGCGGCTCGCCGACATGCTCGATTTCGTGACGACGATGAGCCGCTGGCACGACGAGATGCTGAATGTTCCCAAACCGGCACTGATGCGGCTGATCAAGCTGGGCGCCGGGGTGACGAAACTCATCAATTGGCGCCCGGGCAAGGGCCGGGACGCATAGGAGCAAATGGCGATGCGGGGTGGAGCAAAACGCGAAACCGGTCTCACCGCGCCAGCGCCGCGAGTTCCTGCGGACGATCCGCTTTATGACTATCGCTTTCGCCGGCTGGTCCCGCGCGCCGCGTGGGACGCTTTGCCCGGCGACGTACGCCGCCGTTTCTCCAAGCGGTTGGCCGGACCCGTCGCGGCGACCTACAGCGGCGAGATCGTCTGGACGCGGCTTTCCGCGGCCGGCTGGCTGCTCGCCCAGTTCTGCCGCCTGATCGGTGCCCCGCTACCGCTGGAATCGGGCGGCCCCGCCCCCGCGATGGTGGCGGTGTGCGAGGACCGCGCCGGCGGCGGCCAATATTGGACGCGGCTCTATGGACGCGTGCACGGATATCCGCAACTGATACGCAGCGCCAAGAGCTTTGCGGGACCGACGGGGCTCGAGGAGCATATCGGCGGCGGTTTCGGCATGGCGCTCACCGTCCGGGCGGAGGCGGACGCGCTGATCTTCGCTTCCGACCATTATTTCTGGCAGCTCGGGCGCCGTCGCTTTCGCCTCCCCCGCTGGCTGGCGCCCGGATCGACGGTCGTGACGCACCAGCATCTGGGTGCGGGACATTTCGCCTTCGACCTGAAGGTCACGCACCCCCGTTTCGGCGAACTCGTCAACCAGCATGCGCTGTTCCGCGATGCCTGAGCTTCGCGTCCTGCTGATCGGCGCCACAGGCGTCTTCGGCAGCCGCCTTGCCGAACTCGCCGCGCGCGAAAGGGATATTGCACTGACCCTCGCGGCCCGCGACTTCGCGAAGCTCGACGCGCTTTCCGCACGGCTTGGCGGCCTCCCGATACGGAAGCTCGACCGCCTGACGCTGACCGCCGCCGACCTCGCCGGATTCGATCTCGTCGTCGATGCCGCCGGCCCCTTCCAGGCGTCGGGCTCGACGGTGATCGAGGCCGCGATTGCCGCGCGCATCTCCTATCTCGACCTTGCCGACGGCCGCCAGTTCATCGCCGCGACCGAACGGCATGACGGCGCGGCAAGGGCGGCCGGGATCAGCGTGACAACCGGCGCCAGCTCCATCCCCGCGCTGTCGCACGCGGTGCTCGACGATCTGGTGGCGGGTTGGCGACGGGTCGACACCATCCGTGTCGGCATTTTCCCGGGCAATCGCGCGCCGCGCGGCCTCGCGGTCGTGCAGGCGATCCTGTCCTACGTCGGCCATCCGGTCCGCGTGTGGCGCGATGGTCGCTGGTCCGGCGTCCCCGGCTGGGGAATGCTCCATCGCTGGCCCGTCCACGGCGTCGGCAAACGCTGGGCCAGCGTGTGCGACACGCCCGAGCAGGACCTGCTCGTCGCCCGCTACCATCCCCTTCGCTCGGCCGAATTCTTCGCGGGGATGGAGCTTTCGATCCTGCACCTCGGCCTCGCATGGCTTGCGCTGCCCGTCCGATGGGGCTGGGTCGCCAGCCTGCGCCCGGCCGCGCGGCCATTGCTCGCCATCGCGCGCCTGTTGCTGCCGTTCGGCAGCGACGTCGGCGCGATGGAAATCCTCGTCGACGGGGCGAACGCCGAAGGCCGGCCCGCCCATGCACGCTGGACGCTGCGCGCCGACGGCAATCGCGGCCCCTATGTCCCGACGCTGGCCGCGCTTGCGATGCTGCGGCGCTTCCGCGACGGACAGGCTCCGGCACCGGGGGCACGGGCTTGCGCGGGGAAAGTGACGCTGGCCGAATTCGATGGCGACCTCGCCGCGCTGGGAATCGCGACGATCGCCGAATGCGTCACGGCACTGACTGATACACCAGAGCCCGCTGCGACCGCGTTTCCAGCAATTCGTACCAGTTGAGATAGGGCCAGCCCTCCGCGTCGGCAGTCACCTCCTCCCACAGCATCCGGCACAGCGCGCGCAGGTCCGCAAGTCCCTCGCGACGATAGCGACGCCCCATCCCTGCCAACGATCCGCCGCCAAGGTGGCCGATGCGGAAATCCTCGCCGATCGCGTGACATATCGGACTGAGATCGCCGTTCGACATGAGGATCAGCGGATTGATCGCCTCCGAAAGCGGCGCGCCGGCCCCGCCCCCGTCGCCCGGAACGACGAGCTCGGGCCGTTCGGCAAGCGTCCTGCGATTGAACAGATCGACGTGGATCACCAGCCGGTCGCCATATTCGGCCTGCAGCGCGAGCGCCGCCAGCCAGGTGCGGGCGAGCGTTTCGCCGTCGAGCGCCGCGCTTCCCGCCGCGCCACCGGTTCCCGCCGCCATGCCCTCCGCCGCGCCGACAAGGCCGAGCGGGTGAAGCTGGAGCACGCCGGCACCCTGCTCGGCGGCGAAGGCCGCCATCCAGGGCAGGTCGGGCAGGCTGTCGCGCGTCACCGTATGGGCAATGCCGAACGACAGGCCGGCGGCCCGAATCACGTCCAGCCCCTTGCGCATCCGGGCAAAGGCGGTGGGCGACCGGCGCAACCGGTTGTGCACCGCCTCGCTGCCGTCGACGCTCACGGCGACAAGGTCGAGCAGCGGCAGTGCCGCCACCCGGTCGCCGGTCAGGATCGTGCCATTGGTGACCGCAAGCCGTCTGAGGCCGAGTTCGCGCGCAGCCTCCAGCACCTCGACGAAATCAGGGTACAGGAAGGGTTCGCCGCCCGAGAAGGCGACGACGCCATAACCTTCAGCCGCCGCCTCCGCGAGAAAGGCGATGAGCGCCGGCGCCGCCAGCTGTTCGCGTTCGGAGGGTCCCGACTTCGAATAGCAATGGGCGCACGACAGGTTGCAACGACGGTTCAGGTGAACCTGAACCGTCTTGCTCGCAATCGCGCCGACCAAGGGTCAGCGTCCGCGCACCGCGACATGCACGTCGACCAGGCGGTCGGCCGGGATGCCATTGATGATCACACTGGGATTGAGCTTGCCCGCGTCGAGCAACCCGCCGACAAGGTCGCCGAGTTTTTCGCGCGGCGCCTTGAAATGCACCGACGCGATATGTTCGAACGGCGGCAGGCCATTGTCGAGGACGTCGATGATACGAATGCCATCGTCGGCTTCGATCCGGGCAATATGGGCTGCAAACGCCTTCATCCGGGCCGTGTCGAACCGTCCGGAGGAAAATTTCGTTGCAAGATCGATATCTGCTTTCATGGGTCGTCTCCTTTAGTGGAAAGTGCAGTTGCTCTTTTGCGACCCGTGACTGCATGAATCTTATAGATATAACTCGGTTGATTATCAATATGATGACGAGCATAAACAGTATTTATAAATAGTTTACCATGCTCTCTATTGAAATGACTTCATTTCTCGCGCACCTGCCGCACATCCAAATCCCCTTGCCCCCGCCTTTGCCATCCTTACATACAGGCGCACGATAATTTCCCCAGACGATGAGGTCGCCTTGCCATGTCCCGTAAAACCCTGTCCGCCCCGCTGGCGCTTGCCCTGCTGATGACGGCCCCGACAGCAGCGCAGGCGGCCGACGCGGTCGCGGCATCGGCGGCGAAGCTCGCCTACCCCGACTCGCCGCGCGGCGACACGGTCGATCCGCAGTTCGGCGTCGATGTGGCCGATCCCTATCGCTGGCTCGAGGACGATGTCCGCGTCAATCCGAAGGTTGCCGACTGGGTCGCGGCGCAAAACAAGGTCACCGACGCCTATCTGGATACACTACCCGGCCGCGACACGTTCAGGAAGCGGATGACCGAGCTTTACAATTACGAACGCTTCGGGCTGCCGACCAAGGCGGGCGCGCGCTATTTCTACACCCGCAACGACGGCCTCCAGCCGCAATCCGTGCTCTATGTCCGCGAGGGACTGAAGGACGAAGGGCGCGTGCTGATCGACCCCAATAGCTGGGCGAAGGACGGCGCGACCGCACTTGCCGAATGGAACCCGTCCGAAGATGGCAGGCACCTTCTCTATTCGGTGCAGGACGGCGGCACCGACTGGCGCATTGTCCGTGTCAAGGATGTCGCGACCGGACTGGACCTCGCCGACGAGGTGCGCTGGGTCAAATTCTCGGCGCTCGACTGGGCAAAGGACGGCAGCGGCTTTTATTACTCGCGCTTCCCCGAGCCGAAAGAAGGCGAAGCTTTCCAATCATTGAACGAAAATCACAGCGTCTATTTTCACAAGCTGGGCACGCCGCAGAGCGCAGACGTGCTGATCCACGCCACCCCCGACAAACCCAAGCTCAACAACAGCGCGGTCGTCACCGACGACGGCCAGTATCTGCTGGTCATATCGTCCGAGGGCACCGACGAGCGCTACGGCCTGACGCTCCATCCGCTCGGCAAACCTGGCGCCAAGCCGATCACCCTTGTCGACGATTATGCGAACAACTGGGAATATGTGACCAACGAGGGTGCGCGCTTCACCTTCCTCACCAACAAGGGCGCACCGCGCGCGCGGATCGTCTCGATGGACATCAGGAAGCCCGCGGTGCTGACCCAGCTCGTCGGCGAGAATGAGGCGACGCTCGTCGGCGCGTCGCGCGTCGGCAATCGCCTGATCCTGTCCTACCTCGGCGATGCGAAGTCGGAGGCGCGGATGGTCGCATTGGACGGCAAGCCCATCGCCAATATCCGGCTTGCCGACATTGGCGCGGCAAAGGGCTTTGGCGGCAAGTCGAGCGACCCCGAGACCTTCTACGAATTCTCGAGCTACGCGCGCCCAACGACGATCTACCGCTTCGACACCGCCACCGGGAAGAGCGAGATTTTCGCCGAGCCCAAGCTGACCTTCAAACCCGCCGATTTCTCGGTCGAACAGCGTTTCTACAAGTCGAAGGACGGCACCGAGGTGCCGATGTTCGTCGTGATGAAAAAGGGGCTCGACCGCAGCAAGGGCTCGCCGACGCTGCTTTATGGCTATGGCGGCTTCAACGTCTCGATGACCCCCGGCTTCTCGCCGACCAAGCTCGCATGGGTCGACAAGGGCGGTGTGCTCGCGATCGCGAACCTGCGCGGCGGCGGCGAATATGGCAAGGCATGGCACGACGCCGGGCGCCTCGACAAAAAACAGAATGTCTTCGACGACTTCATCGCCGCGGGCGAATATCTGATCGCGCAGGGCATTGCCGGCAAGGGCCAGATCGCGATCGAGGGCGGGTCGAACGGCGGGTTGCTTGTCGGCGCCGTAACCAACCAGCGTCCCGACCTGTTCGCAGCGGCGCTGCCGGCGGTCGGCGTGATGGACATGCTGCGCTTCGACCGCTTCACCGCCGGCCGCTATTGGGTCGACGATTATGGCTATCCGTCGAAAGAGGCCGATTTCAGGAACCTCCTCGGCTATTCACCCTATCACAATATCAGGGACGGGGCCGCCTATCCCGCGGTGCTCGTGACGACCGCCGACACCGACGACCGCGTCGTGCCGGGGCACAGCTTCAAATATACCGCCGCGCTCCAGCACGCCAAGGCGGGCGACAAGCCGCATCTGATCCGCGTCGAGACCCGCGCCGGTCACGGCAGCGGCAAGCCGACCGACAAGATCATCGCCGAGGCCGCCGACAAATATGCCTTCGCTGCGAAGTGGACCGGGCTCAGCGTCGAATAATGTCCTACGCCCTTTCCTTCTCCGCGACCGACCCCGTCGAACTCTGGGCGGAGGCGGGCGACGCCGCGGCGGCGCTGGTTGCGGGCGAGCCTGACGGCATCGCCAATATGGCCAATGTCGTGGCGCTGATCTGGCAGGCGATCCCCGATCTCAACTGGGCGGGCTTCTATCGCTTCGACGGGACCGAGCTCGTGCTCGGCCCGTTCCAGGGCAAGGCGGCGTGCATCCGCATTCCGCTGGACAAGGGCGTGTGCGGCGCGGCCGCGCGCCTCCGTGCGACGCAGCGCATCGAGGACGTCCACGCCTTCCCCGGCCACATCGCGTGCGATGCCGACAGCCGCAGCGAGCTGGTCGTGCCGGTGATCGCGAACGACCGGCTGATCGGCGTGCTCGACCTCGACAGCCCGCAGCCCGCCCGTTTCACCGCCGCCGACCAGGCCGGGGCGGAGGCGCTCGTCGCGCGCATAGCGGGGGCGCTCGCCGGCTGAACCCTGACCCAAAACGGGACGAAATCTTCAGGGTTAACGGATTCGCCGGAAGACGCTGATTTTGCTAACAAGCTGTTAACCAATCGGTTCAGGCCGAGGGAACAGGGAGCAAGTCATGCGCAGGTTCATGTTGTTGGGAATGGCCGCAGGGTCGTTGTTGCTGGCAGGTCCGGCATACGCCGGACAGCCCGCGCTCGATTATGGCGTCCCCACCGATCCCGACGCGCGCGTCTACACCGGCTATCCCGACCGCGTGCCGAGCGAAGTCGAATATCGGCGCGTCTCGGGCTATGACGCCGAGGGCCGCTGGACCGGCACCTGGGACGGTACCTATGAAGCGCCCGACGGCCGCCGCTATGAAGGCCGTTACGAAGGCAGCGTCGAGGGCCATGGCGCCGGCTATCCGCCGCCGCCCGCTTATGATCCCTATTATGGCGGGTACGACGCGCGTTACGACGAAGAGATGGAACGCCGCTGTGGCCGGGGGGGCACAGTCGGCGGGGCGGTTGTCGGCGGGCTCGTGGGGGGCATCGCCGGCAACCGCATTGCCGGCCGCGGCGATCGCACTGCGGGCACGCTGATCGGTGCCGGGGTCGGCGCGCTTGCGGGCAGCGCGGTCGGCAATGCTGCCGACAAGAAGAAGTGCGACGAATATTGGTCGGGCCGCAGTGTCCGGTATCGCCATGACGGCGGCTATTACCAAGGCGGATATTATCCGGGCGGCTATTCGACGAGCTACCAATATGGCGGCTATGGCTATTACACGCCCGGTGTCGTCGTCACGACGATCATAAACGGCGCGCCGGTCGTGACCGAACGGGTCGAGACGTCGACGCGCACCTATTATGAAAATGTCCCGGTGCGGAAACGCTATGCCGCGAAGAAGAAGTGGAAGCCGAGACCCAAGGCCGCGCCGCGCTGCGTCTGCTGAGAGTTCAAGGTACAGGTCTGGTCACCTGCAGCTGGTCCCGAGGCCCGTCATCCGACCGGATGGCGGGCCTTGTCTTGTCGGGACTCCGCTCGCCGCGCGGCAGCCACGGTTCAGCAGCGCGAAAGCCTCGCGCGCGTAGAACGGCCATATTGCGGGCCGGACCATCCGGGGCGTCCAGGGAGTTTCCCTTCATGCGTAAACTGACCAGCTTCACCACCGCGGCGGCGATCGTCCTGACCTCGGTAGGACTCAGCACCGTGCCGGCCGAAGCGCGCGGGCGCCATCATGGCGGCTGGGGGTATCGCGACCGCAACAATATCAGCACGGGCGACGTGCTCGGCGGCCTGCTGATCATCGGCACCATCGCCGCAATCGCGAGTTCGGTGAGCAAGGACAAGCGCGAGCGCACGCCCGACTATCGCTACGAGCCGCCCTATCGCAGTGGCGACGAGCGGCAGGAGATGCCGCGTTACGAACCCGACGCGCAGAACGACGTCACCCCCGGTGCCTATGGTCGCGGCGAAGCCGAAAGCCGCGCCGCCGACGCATGCAGCTGGGCGGTCGAGGGCGAGATGGGCGACGACGCCCGTGTCGACCACATCACCGGCACCGAGGCCAACAACGGTGGCTGGTACGTCACCGGCACCGCTTCGCGCCTTGGCGGCGAGGTGCGGAGTTTCGGCTGCAGCTATCGAAACGGCCGCGTCGTCGACGTCAGTTTCGGCTGATCTTTTCGATCCTCCCTGTGCCGAAGGCATGGGGAGGTGGCAGCGCGAAGCGCTGACGGAGGGGCTAGGACGCCTGCCCTTCCACCATTCGCCTCAGGCGAACGGCCCCCCTCCCCACGCCTCCGGCGCAGGGAGGATTTTTTATGAACGCCAGCAAAACCAAGGCTGAACGCCAGATAAGCGGCAAGTTCAGCACCGCGTCACGGCCAAGCCGGTAAAAGGTTCCCAACAGGCCGCGACATGCCGCCTGCGCTTGTTTGAGGAGACCGAACCATGGCTATCAAGACCAACCTGACCAAGGCCGCAATTGGTGCGGCCACCGCCGGCGCGATGCTGATGAGCGCCGCCCCCGCCGCCGCGCGCGACCGCTACGACCGCGACGGGATCAGCGCAGGCGAAATCATCGCCGGTGCCGTCGTGATCGGCGGCCTCGCCGCGATCCTGTCGAGCGGCGACAACGATCGCTACGATCGCTATGATCGCTACGACCGTTACGATGATCGCTACCGCGGCCGCTACGATGACGCGCGTTACGGCTATGGCTATGACTATGGCCGCTATGGCAACAGCCGCAGCGCGGTGAGCCAGTGCGTCAACGCGGTCGAGCGCGGCAGCCGCCGCTATGGCCGCACCGACGTCACCGAAGTGACGAGCATCGACCGCAAACGCGATGGTTATCGCGTCAAGGGCCGCGTGATCGTCAACGACGGCTGGCGCGGCCGTTGGGGCCGCGGCGGATCGTACGACAAGGGCAAGTTCACTTGCGACATCCGCTATGGCCGCGTCGACGACATCCGTTTCTCGGGCCTCGGCTAAACGCCCCTACGACTGACATCCGGCCCGCCCGTGCCCCGGCACGCGGCGGGCCTTTTGTTGCGTAACGCCCGCGCGTCGCCGTAGCCTGCGCCCGCGTTACCGTATCGGATACCGATTCCGGCCTTGCCATCGCGGACGCATCCCGCAAAATCAGGCTTTTCTCAGGGGATCCGAGCCGATGCGTCGCCGTACACTTCTTGCCGCCGTTCCGGCCGCCGCCTTGCTGCCCGCCTTCGGGGTCGCGAGAGGCGGCGGCACCGGCACCACGCCGCCGGCTTGGGACGCCGGCGCCGACCGTTTCCTGCGGCCCGACGTCCGGGGCGGCGACCGCCCGGTCGGCGCCAGCTTCGCGTCGCGCACCGCCGCTTATGGTCTGAACGGCGCAGCGGGGACCGCGCATCCGCTCGCGACGCAGGCCGGGATCGACATGCTGAAGCGCGGCGGGTCGGCGGTCGATGCCGCGATCGCAATCAATGCATGCCTCGGCCTGCTCGAACCGACCGCGAACGGCATCGGCGGCGATGTCTATGCGATGATCTGGGACCCGAAGACGAAGAAGCTCGCGGGCCTTGCGGGATCGGGGAAAAGCCCCCGCGGGCTCGACCTCGCGACGGTGCGCGGCCGGGCCAAGGGCGGCACCCTGCCCGCCTATGGCGCAATCAGCGTGTCGGTGCCGGGCACGGTCGACGGCTGGTGGACGATGCATCAGCGCTACGGCAAGCTACCGTGGAAGGCGCTGTTCGAGCCCGTCATCGCGCACGCCGAGGCCGGTGCGCCCGTGCCCGACATGATCGCCTACTACATCCGCCGCAGCCTTGCCGGCTTCCGCCAGCCCGGGCGCGGGATCGAGGAAATCGACAATGCGATGCGCACATATGGCTTGAATGACGGCAAGGGGCCCAACGCGGGGCAGGTGTTCCGCAACCCCGACCTCGCACGCACCTTTCGCCTGATCGCCGAAGGCGGGCGCGACGCCTTTTACGAAGGCGAGATCGCGCGCACGATCGACGCCTATTTCAGGCGGATCGGCGGCTGGCTGCGCTACGAGGATCTCGCGGCGCACAAGTCCGAATGGATCGAGCCGCACAGGACCGGCTATCGCGGCACCGACGTCTATGCGCTCGGCGCGAATACGCAGGGCATCGCGACCTTGCAGATGCTCAACATCCTCGAGAATTTCGACCTCGAAGGTGCCGGGTTTCAGTCGGCACTATCGATCCACCTGCAGGCCGAGGCGAAGCGCCTCGCCTATGAGGATCGCGCGCGTTACTACGCCGACCCGCATTTCGCCAGGGTGCCGGTCGAATGGCTGATCTCCAAGGATTATGCCGCCGAGCGCGCGAAGCTGATCCGCCCCGACCGCCTGCTTACGCCAGTCCATCCGGGGCAGGCGCCGAGCCGCGGCGACACCACCTATTTCAGCTGCGCCGACGAGGACGGCATGATGGTGTCGATGATCCAGTCGAACTTCCGCGGCATGGGATCGGGGCTCGTCGCCGACGGGCTCGGCTTCATGTTCCAGGACCGCGGCCAGCTGTTCAGCCTTCAGGACGGGCATCCCAATATCTATGCGCCGGGCAAGCGGCCGTTCCAGACGATTATCCCGGGCTTTGCCGCACGCGGCGACGTGCCGTGGATGAGCTTCGGCGTGATGGGGGGCGACATGCAACCGCAGGGTCAGGCGCAGATCGTCGTCAACCGCGTCGACTATGGGCTCGAAATCCAGGCGGCCGGCGATTCGCCGCGCTGGCACCATGAGGGATCGTCCGAAACGATGGGGGAGGATTCGCCCGGCCTCGGCGCGGACGGCCTGCTGCGGCTCGAAAACGGCGTGCCCGAAGCCAGCCGCCGGAAGCTCGCCGAAATCGGCTGGACACTGGGCGAATCGGACGGTGGTTTCGGACGCTATCAGTGCGTCGAACACCGCATGGACGGCGACACGCGCGTCTATGCCGCGGCGAGCGAGATGCGCGCCGACGGGTGTGCGCTGGCGTATTGAGGCGGGTGGCGGCCGCGCCGGCGTCGCGCCGTTTCCCCCTTCGTCCGACCGCATAATTCGTGGATATTATCAAACACGATATACGAAAATTTACCTTCCTCGTTTAGAGCTGGCGCCGGGACCAACAAGCTTAACCGTCCGAGGTGGGAATCGGACGGCAGTTGTCGAGTCGCGCATGTCGAATCCCGAGGCCAATCCTGCCTCACCGGCCCCCGATGAGAAGCGCCAGCCGCGGCAGTCGCGTCTGGTCAAGGCCACGCTTGCCTGCCAGCGCCTTGGCCAGTTCGACGTCACCATCCGCAACGTCTCGCTCACCGGCGTCGGCGGACAGGGACCGCATATCCTGCAGATCGGCGAGCGGATGACAGTGCTCCTGCCCGGTCACGAGGCGATGCTCGGCACGGTTCGCTGGGTCGCGGGCAATCGTTTCGGAATCGAAACCGATCGCGAAATCCAGACCCTGCGCCTGCGCGCCGCCCACGGCGATCAGCTCGTTGCCGCCGACAGCCGCGCCGATTTCCAGATCGTCCCCGCGCCGCACATCGACACCTGGCGCCCGGGCCTGAACCGTACGACGGGCATCTCGGGGCAGTTCGGGCGGAAACGCTGACGCCAGTCTGCTTTGGGGGTGGGGAGTTGCCGTTACAGCAGCGAGCCGATTTCCCCTCCCGCAAGCGGGAGGGGAGAAAATATCCGCTTCCGGTCGAAACCAGCCATGATCGCCCCAAAAGAAAACCGGCGCGGATCGCTCCGCGCCGGGTTCCCTCGGTAAATGCTTTTGAAGCGACGCGGCGTCAGGCGACGCGGCGCACCTCATTGCCTTCGTCGTCGATGTCACGGAGGACATAGCCGCGGCCCCAGACCGTCTCGATATAATTTTCGCCGCCGCACGCGAGCGCGAGCTTCTTGCGCAGCTTGCAGATGAAGACGTCGATGATCTTCAGTTCGGGCTCGTCCATCCCGCCATAGAGGTGGTTCAGGAACATTTCCTTGGTCAGCGTCGTGCCCTTGCGCAGGCTGAGCAGCTCGAGCATCTGATATTCCTTGCCGGTCAGATGCACGCGCGTCGTGTCGACCTCGACCGTCTTGGTGTCGAGGTTGACCGCCAGCTTGCCCGTCTTGATGACGCTCTGGCTGTGGCCCTTCGAGCGGCGGACGACCGCGTGGATTCGGGCGACGAGTTCGTCGCGGTGGAACGGCTTGGTGACATAATCGTCAGCGCCGAAGCCGAACGAACGCACCTTCGAATCCATTTCCGAAATGCCCGACAGGATCAGCACCGGCGTCTGCACCTTGGCGGTGCGCAGCTTCTTCAGCACGTCATAGCCGTGCATGTCGGGCAGGTTCAGGTCGAGCAGGATGATGTCGTAATCATAGAGCTTGCCGAGATCCAGGCCTTCCTCACCGAGATCGGTGGTATAGACGTTGAAGCCCTCGGTCGTGAGCATCGTATCGATCGCTTTCGCGGTCGTCGGCTCGTCCTCGATCAGCAGTACGCGCATTGGGCACCCCTTGACTGTTTCCCACGATAATCCCGCGAACCGATCGCATGACCATCAAGGATGTCACCGACCAACCCCCGTTGCAGGACTGCCGGAACATTAACCATGAAAGCAATGAAGGGAAAAGGTTAATTTTGATTTAACCCGCGGAAATCCACGAGTCGCGGCCTATTTGCAACAGTCGCCCGGCCGCCTTTCATCCTTTATGCCGCGCCATATACCGGTCGTGTGCGCCGGTGCACGATATCTTCAGCGTGTCGACCAGATGATCCGAAAGCGCGCGCACGCGCGCCGGACGCAGCCGCGACGGCGGCGACAACAGGTGCAGATGCGACTGCGGCAGCGACCAGTCGGTCAGGATCGGGACGACCGTACCCGATGCCAGCGCGTCGGCGGCGATGAAATCGGGCAAGGCCGCGATCCCGACGCCCGCGACGACGAGCGGCACCGCGACATCGCCGTTATTCGCGAACAGCGGTCCCGTCGGCAGAACCGTCGCCTCCTCGCCCTTGCGATGGAAATGAAGCGGTATCGCACGCTGGCGATGGCCGTACCCGATCAGCCGATGACCCGCGAGGTCGAGCGGGTGTTTCGGGATCCCGTGCTTCTCCAGATAGGCGGGGCTCGCGATCACCGACGCCGCGACGGGCGCGATCGTCCGCGCGAGCAGGCTCGAGTCCGCGAGCGGCGCGATACGCAGCGTCAGATCGATCCCCTCGGCGACCGGATCATGCCGCGCGTCGCTCAGCAGCACCTCGATCTCGACCGCCGGATGGCGGTCGAGGAACACCGCGAGCGGTGGGCCCAGCACCTTGATCCCGAAGCTCATCGGCGCCGCGAGGCGGATCGGCCCCGCAAGGTCGACGCGATCGCCGCGCGCCGCTTCGGTCGCCGCGGTCGCCGCCGCCACCATTGCCCGCGCCTCGTCGAGCAGCCCTGCGCCCGCCGTCGACACAGCGACGACACGCGAACTTCGGTGCAGCAAGGTGATGCCAAGCGATGCCTCGAGCCGCGTCACCGCCTTCGACACACTCGCCTTCGACAGGCCGAGCGAAGCCGCGGCGGCGGTAAAGCTGCCGCCATCGGCGACGGCGACGAAACAGGCCCAGCCTTCATAGTCGGGAAGCGCCACACAATAGCTCCTGAATGGAAACGATGGTTTTCCATCTACGCTATTTCAGAAACGATCCAAGAGCCTATTTTGTCCTCAACAGATGAACGCCGCGCGACACCGATGCTTCGGAGCGGCGACAAGGAAAGGACAAGGCCAATGATCGACATTCGCAAATTCGATACGCTGGGCCACGCCGACCATGGCTGGCTCGACGCCCGTCATCACTTCTCGTTCGCCAATTATTACGAACCCGATCGCATGGGCTGGGGCGCTCTGCGCGTCTGGAACGACGATGCCATCGCGTCGCAATCGGGCTTCCCGCCGCATCCGCACCGCGACATGGAGATCATCACCTATGTCCGCACCGGCGCGATCACGCACCGCGACTCGATGGGCAACACCGGCCGCACGGCCGCAGGGGACGTCCAGGTGATGAGCGCCGGGACCGGCGTGACGCACAGCGAGTTCAACCTCGAGGATGAGGAAACGACGCTGTTCCAGATCTGGATCATGCCCGACCGCGACGGCGGCAATCCCGGCTGGGGGGCGCGTCAGTTCCCGCAGGCCGACCGGTCGGGCCGGTTCGTGACGCTGGCAAGCGGCATCGAGGGCGACGACGCCCTGCCGATCCGCGCCAACGCCCGCGTCGCCGCGGCGACCGTCAACGCCGGCGAGAGCGTTTTCTACGATCTCGAGGCCGGACGCCACGCCTATCTCGTCGCCGCCAAGGGGCGCATCCGCGTCAATGGCGAGGATGCCGATCCCCGCGACGGCGTCGCGCTTCGCGATGTCGGCACGATCGAGGTCGAAGCTCTCGACGACGCCGAACTGGTGCTCGTGGACAGCCTTTGAAGCCCCGGGGCCGCCGCCTTCCCCCTCCCTCGGCGGCGGCCCACCCTGTGCCGCGGGCTCTCCCCGGGCTCGCGGCACCCCTCTCCCTTTTCCGTACCCAAGGAGAAAGACAATGAGCCATATTCTTCGCATCGATTCGAGTGCCCGCCATGCCGGCTCGACAAGCCGTCAACTCACCGAACAGCTCGTGACCCGTCTGGTCGAGCAGGGTTATGGCGCCGGCGTCACCCACCGCGACCTTGCCAATACGCCGCCCGCCCTGCTGACCGAAAACTGGGTCGGCGCCAATTTCACCGACGACTCGGAGCGCTCGGACGACCAGAAGGCCGCGCTCGCCGCGTCGGACGAGATGATCGCCGAACTCGAAGCCGCCGACACCATCGTCATCGGGGTTCCGATCTACAATTTCAGCATCCCCGCCTCGCTGAAGGCGTGGATCGACCTGATCGCCCGTGCCCGCAAGACCTTCCGCTACACCGAAGCTGGCCCCGAGGGACTGCTCAAGGGCAAGAAGGCCTATCTCGTCGTGACCTCGGGCGGCGTCCCCGTCGGCAGCGATTATGATTTCGCCACGGGCTATCTGCGTCATGTTCTCGGTTTCGTCGGCATCACCGACGTCAGCATCATCGCTGCCGACCAGCAGATGATGAACGGCGAGGCGTTTATCCAGGCAGCCGCTGCAATCGAAGGCCTGAAGCAGGCCGCCTGATCTCCCCGCCGCCGCGCGTTCCTTACGCGCGGCGGCGCTTCCCCTGAACGAAAGGATTGAATGATGGCCAAGGTACTGGTGCTCTATTATTCGAGCTACGGTCATGTCGAACAGATGGCCGACGCCGTCGCCGAGGGCGCGCGCGCCGCAGGCGCCGAGGTCGATATCCGCCGCGTCGCCGAAACCGCTCCCGCAGCCGTGGTGCAGGCGGCCGGCTTCAGGACCGATACCGCGCATCCTCTTCTCAGCGATCCCAACGAACTCGCAAATTATGACGCGATCGTCGTCGGCACCCCCACCCGCTTCGGCCGCATGTCGAGCCAGATGGCGAGCTTCTGGGACACCGCCGGCGGCGTCTGGGCGCAGGGCAAGCTCAATGGCAAGGTCGGCGCGGCCTTCACCTCGACCGCATCGCAGCATGGCGGGCAGGAAACGACGCTCTTCTCGGTCCTGACCAACCTCATTCACTTCGGCATGACGATCGTCGGCCTCGATTATGGGTTTGCCGGCCAGATGGGCGTCAGCGAAGTCAAGGGCGGCGCCCCCTATGGTGCGACGACGATTGCCGACGGCGACGGCTCGCGCCAGCCGAGCGAAGCCGATCTCGCCGGCGCCCGCTATCTGGGTGAGCGCGTTGCGCGCACCGCAGCGAAACTGGTTGCCTAAACCGATGCGCCGTCTCCCGAGCCTTTTCCTTTCGCACGGCTCGCCGATGATGGCGCTCGAGCCCAGCCCGGCGCGGACGTTCCTCGCCGGGCTGGGCGACCAGTTACCGCGCCCGCGCGCGATCCTCGTCGTGTCGGCGCACCATGACGCCGCCTATCAGGGCAACCGCGCCACGGTTACCGCGTCGCCAGCACCACCAACGATCCACGATTTCGGCGGCTTTCCCGACGAGCTGTTCGCGATGCGTTATCCGGCACCGGGTGACCCGGCGCTGGCAGATCGCGTCGTCGGGCTGCTCGCGGACCACGGCCTCGCCGTTACCGCAGACCCCGAGCGGGGGCTCGACCATGGCGCATGGGTGCCATTGTCGCTGATCTATCCCGCCGCCGATATCCCCGTTGTCAGCCTCTCGATCCATTCGAACGCGTCGCCCGAATGGCATCATGCGCTGGGGCAGGCGCTCGCTCCCTTGCGCGATGAGGGCGTGCTGATCGTCGGGTCGGGCAGCATCACGCACAATCTCCGCGCCTATTTCAGCACCCGCCCGCCAATCGACGCCCCTGCGCTCGCATGGGTGAGCGAATTCACCGACTGGATCGCGGATCGCATGGCCGCCGGCGCCGTCGACGACATCCTGCATGCGGTCGAACGCGCGCCGCACGGTCGCGACAATCATCCGACGCACGATCATATCCTGCCGCTCTTCGTCGCGATGGGCGCGGGCGGAGCGCCGCTCCGCGCCGAGCGCTTGCACACCAGCAGCACCTATGCCGTGCTCGCGATGGACGTTTACGCTTTCGACTGACCGGCAGGCCGCCTATAGCGCGCCATGCTCCTTTCAGATCGTGTCCTCTTCCTCGACGGCGAGGCTCTCGTCATCGACAAGCCCGCCGGCCTCCCCGTCGATGCGCCGCGCGACGGCAGCCTCAGCCTCGAAAACCATCTCGACAGCCTGCGTTTCGGCTTCAAGCGCTGGCCGCTCGCCGTCCACCGCCTCGACCGCGACACCTCGGGCTGTCTGCTGCTCGCGCGCAATCCCAAGGCCCATGGCCGCTTCACCCGCGCGTTCGAAAGCCGCGAGGTCGAGAAACAATATCTCGCGATCGTCGACGGCGTTCCCGACGGCGACGGCGGCACGATCGACCTGCCGCTCGCCAAGGTGTCGACCGCCGAAAAGGGCTGGCGCATGGTCGGCGACCCGAAGGGCAAGCCCTCGGTCTCGCACTGGGAAAAGCTCGCGATCGTGGACGGCCGCAGCCTGCTTCGCTTCCGTCCCGAAACCGGCCGAACGCATCAGCTGCGCGTTCATGCGCTCGAGGGGCTCGGCTTCCCGCTCGTCGGCGACCCTGTCTATGGCCGCGGCGGCACGAAAACGCGCACGCTGCTCCACGCGGAGAGGCTGGTCGTGAAACGTGACGTCAAGCCGTCCATAATTGCCGAAGCACCCTTCCCCGACGCCTTCCTCGCGCTCGGCTTCACGGCGCCCGAAGGAGCCGCGCCGACCCGTGGCTGACATCCCCGAAAGCGCGATCAGCGAGAAGTTTCTCGCCGGATCGGGCCCGGGGGGCCAGAATGTGAACAAGGTCGCAACCGCCTGCCAGTTGCGTGTCAATATTTACGCGCTGGGGCTGGCGCCCGACGCCTTCCGCCGTCTGAAAGCTCTCGCGGGCAGCAAACTCACGACCGACGGCGAGATCGTCATCCTCGCGCGCAGTTTTCGTACGCAGGAAGCGAACCGCGCCGACGCGCGCGCGCGGCTGAACGAGCTGGTCGACGCCGCGCTGATCCGCCCCGAACGCCGCATCAAGACCAAACCGAGCAAGGCGGCCAAGGCCCGCCGCGTCGACAGCAAGAAAGCGCGCAGCGCCGTCAAGGCGGCGCGCGGACGGGTTCGCGGAACCGACTGACGCGGGCCGATGACCAATCTTTACCGCCTCGATGCGCCGGCGAGCGCGATCGCCGCGGCGTTCGGCGCCGAGGCCGGCAATGATCCATGGACCGGCGATTATGTGGCGCCCGGCCGTCCGGCGCCGGTGATCGTATCCGACGGCCGCGACGGGTCACGCCGCTATCTGCGGCCATGCCTCTGGGGCGTTCCGCCGCCGCCGCCGGGCACGCGGCCGGTAACCCACGTCCGCAACCTCGCGAGCCCCTTCTGGATCGGCACGCTGCGCCATGCCGAACTGCGCTGCCTGATCCCCGCGACGGCCTTTGCCTGTTGGTCGGGATCCGAAGGCACACGGCGCCAGCATTGGTTCTCGATCGTGTCGCGTCCGATCTTCGCCTTTGCGGGCATCCTTCGGCAGGGTGAGGACTGGCCGTGTTTCGCGATGCTCACAACCGATGCGAACCGGCTCGTCGCACATCACCAGCCAGGAGGCATGCCGGTGATCCTGCATCCCGAAGACCATGGCACATGGCTGAGCGGCGAATGGCGCGCCGCAGTAGCGCTGGCGGTGCCTTTTCCCGGCCAGTCGATGGCGGTCGGCGACGCGCCGCCGGTATAGGCGATTTTCACCAGATCGCTTCACTCTGCGATAACCAACGGGACCATAGAAAAGCGGACGACTCGAACGATCAACGCAGGGACCAAACCGTGTCGGGAAATGGCATTGTCGAAACAGGAAAGGCGCGCGGCGCCGAGCGCGCACCCGTTACTGCGCGTGCGCGCTTTCGCGAACCCGGCCTCAACCCTTTCGACGTCGAATTGTTCGACCTCTCGTCGACCGGCTTTCGCATGGTCACGTCTTTCCGCCCGCAGATCGGCAAACATATCTGGGTGAACCTGCCCGGGTTGCAGCCTCTGGAAGCCATCGTCCGCCGCGCCGATGGCAATAACCATGGTTGCGAGTTCGTCCACCCGCTCCATGTCTCGGTCGCCCAGCATCTGCAGGCGAAATTGCGGCAAGGCTAGAAATAGCTCCCTTCCCCTTGACCGGGGAGGCACCCGAATTGCACCGCCCGATTCAGTCCCCGTGCTTTTCCGACTTTTTCAGGATATGCTTCCACTCGGCAGGCGTCACGCGCCCGACCGACAGCCGCGACTGGCGGATCAGATCCATGTCGGCAAGCGCCGGGTCAGCCTTGATCGCCGCAAGCGTCACCGGATGTTTCAGCGGACGCATCGGCGCGACGCGGACGATGACCCAAGGCGCCCCCTTTTCGGCGGTCGGATCGGGCGAAGCCTCTTCGGTGATCTGCATGATCCCGACGCATTCCTTGCCGATATTGCTGTGATAGAAGAGCGCCTCGTCGCCGACCTTCATCGCCATCAGGTTGAGTTTCGCGGTGTGATTGCGCACCCCGTCCCACATCCCCGTGCCGTCCTTGACGAGCTGTTCCCACGCATAGGCATCGGGTTCGGATTTCATCAGCCAATATTGCTTTGCCATGGTCGCGGGCTTAGCCGAGCGGCGCGCGCGACGAAACCGCCTTTTTCCCTTTAACCGCGGCCGCGCAGCGCCTAAATCGCGACTCATGACGCGCCCCGCAGGGCGCCGCCCCTTATCAGATGGACCTGTCCCGCATGACCGCTGCCGTTCCCGTTATTTCCATGTCGCTTCCCGCCGACCAGTTCGCAAAGGATTTCGGGGCATCGTTCGAACGCTTCGGCTTCGCGATGATCACCGACCATGGCATCGCCCCCGATCTCATCGACGAGGCATGGGACAAGGCGAAGGCATTTTTCGCGCTGCCCGAAAAAACGAAGCGCACCTACCACATCGCCGGCGGCGGCGGTGCCCGCGGCTATACGCCGTTCGGCACCGAGATCGCGAAGGGCGCGAAGGAAGTCGACCTCAAGGAATTCTGGCACGTCGGCCGCGATCTGCCCGCCGGCCATCGCCTCGCCGCGCAACAGCCGAACAATGTCTGGCCGAAGGAAGTCGAGGGCTTCCGTACCGCCTATGACAAGCTCTTTGCCGAATTCGACCGCGTCGGCGGGCGCCTGCTTTCGGGCATCGCCCGCTACCTCGGCCTCGCGTCCGATTTCTTCGACGACACGGTAAAGGACGGCAACAGCGTGATGCGCCTGCTCCACTATCCGCCGGTCGAGGCGCCCGCCAAGGGCATCCGCGCCGAGGCGCACGAGGATATCAATACGATCACCCTGTTGCTCGGCGCAGAGGAAGCAGGGCTCGAGATCCTCGACAAGGACGGCAGCTGGCTTCCCGTCTCGCCGCCGCCCGGCGCGATGGCGGTCAATGTCGGCGACATGCTCCAGCGGCTCACGAACAACCGCCTGCCCTCGACGACGCATCGCGTCCGCAATCCCGACGAAGGCCGCGCCAGCGTCGCGCGCTATTCGATGCCCTTCTTCCTCCACTTCCGCTCGGACTATCCGATCGAGACGCTCGAGAATTGCATCAGCGCTTCGCACCCGAACCTCTACCCGACGCCGATCACCGCGGACGACTATCTGCAGGAACGGCTGCGCGAGATCGGGCTCAAGAAGTAAGCCCCAGCGGAGGCCGGGGAGGCGCCGGCAGGTGCCGCCCGTCCCTCGCGGTTGCATGCCGCCGCCACTGCCCCTACATTTGCAGCCCAATCAACCGGAGATTTTTCGTCATGGATCGCAACCTGACCGCAACGCAGCCCCGCCTTGCCGCCAGGAAAGCCCATGTTCATGCCTTCGATCACAATCTCCAATCTCGGCTGGTCCACGCCTGACGGGCGCACCGTCCTTTCGGACCTCGACCTCAATTTCCAGCGCGAGCGCACCGGTGTCGTCGGACGCAACGGTGTCGGCAAATCGACGCTCCTGCGCCTGCTGACCGGCGAGCTTTCGCCTTCCTCAGGCAGCATCGCGATCGACGGCAGCATCGCGATGCTGCGCCAGACAGTGCAGGTCGCGGCGGATGAAGGCATTGCCGACCTGTTCGGGGCGCGCGCCGGCCTAACGCTGCTGCGCAAGGCCGAGGCGGGCGAAGCGAGCGTCGACGAGATCGGCGACGCCGACTGGACGCTCGAAGCGCGGATCGACGAGGCGCTGGCGAGCATCGGCCTGCCGCTGCCCGCCGATACGCCGCTTGCCGAGCTTTCGGGTGGCCAGCGTACTCGCGCCGCGCTCGCCGGTGCGATGTTCACCGCGCCAGATTTCCTGTTGCTCGACGAGCCCACCAACAATCTCGACCGCGAGGGACGCAAGGCGGTGCGCGATCTCCTCGCCGGCTGGCGCGGCGGCGCGATCGTCGTCAGCCACGACCGCGAATTGCTCGAGGAAATGGACGCGATCGTCGAGCTGACCAGTCTCGGCGGCGCGCGCTACGGCGGCGGGTGGAGCGCCTATCGCGCGCGCAAGGACATCGAACAAGCGGCGGTCGCGGCCGAGCTGGCCGGCGCCGAAAAACGCATCGATGCGGCGCAGCGGCAGGCACAGGCGGCCACCGAGAAGCAGGATCGCCGCGACTCGCGTGGGCGTGCCAAGGCGGCGCGCGGTGACATGCCCAGGATCGTCATCGGCGGCCTGAAGCGCCGCGCGGAGGAAACGCGCGCTGTGGGAAGCCGTCTCGCCGAACGCCAGCGCAGCGACGCCGAAGACCAGCTGTCCACCGCGCGCGCGAGGATCGAGGTCGTCGACCCGCTATCGGTGAGCCTGCCCTCGACCGGACTTTCGGGCTCGCGCACGGTGCTCGCACTCGACCACGTCGCGGCGGGTTACAACGAAGACCGGCCAGTGATCGAAAAACTCTCGTTCACCCTCACCGGGCCCGAACGCGTGGCGATTACCGGACCGAACGGTTCGGGCAAGTCGACGCTGCTCGCGCTGATCGCCGGCGCGCTTGCGCCCCGGTCGGGACATGTCCGCGTCGGGGTTCCCTTCGCGCTCTTCGACCAGCGCGTCGGCCTGCTCGATCCGGCGCTGTCGATCGCCGGCAACTTCCTTCGCCTCAATCCGGGCACGACGAACAACCAGTGCCGCGCCGCGCTCGCACGCTTCCGCTTTCGTGCCGACGCGGCCGATCGCATCGTCGGCACCCTGAGCGGCGGTCTGATGCTCCGCGCCGGCCTCGCCTGCGTCCTCGGCGCGCCGCAGCCGCCGCAACTCCTGATCCTCGACGAACCTGGCAATCATCTCGACATCGAATCGCTCACCGCAGTCGAAACGGGCCTCGCCGCCTATGACGGCGCGCTGCTCGTCGTCAGCCACGACGCGGCCTTCCTCGACGCCATCGGGATCACGCGGACAATCGAACTGGAGGCGCGATAGCCGGCGCCGGCTTTTCGCCGGCGCGCAGCGTGAGCACCTCGACGCCGGTCGCGGTGACCGCAACCGTATGCTCGAATTGCGCCGAAAGCTTGCGGTCGCCGGTCACCACCGTCCAGCCGTCCTTCTCGGTCGATACCTTGCGCGTACCCTGGTTGATCATCGGTTCGATCGTGAAGGTCATGCCCTCACGCAGCCTGAGGCCCGTCCCCGGCCGCCCGAAATTGAGGATATTCGGCTCCTCGTGCATCTCGCGCCCGATGCCGTGGCCGCAATAGTCGCGCACGACCGAATAGCCGCCCTTCTTCGCATGGCGTTCGATCGCGGCGCCGATGTCGCCAAGGTGCGCGCCCGGGCGCACCGCGGCGATCCCCTTCCACATCGCCTCCTCGGCGACGCGGACGAGGCGCCGCGTCGCGGGCGGGACCTCGCCGACGATGTAGGTCTTGCTCGAATCGGCGATGAAGCCGTTCTTTTCGAGCGTGATGTCGAGATTGATGATGTCGCCGCCCAGGATCACCGCGCGGGCGTCGGGAACGCCGTGGCAGACGACATGGTTGATCGAGCAATTGAGGACATATTCATAGCCATATTGCCCCTTGCTCGCCGGACGCGCGCCAAGGTCGACGGCGATGAAGCGATCGACGAGATCGTTGACCTCCATCGTCGTCCTGCCCGCGAGGTCGAGCGTGTCGAGCATTTCGAAGACCGATGCGAGCAATTTGCCCGAGATGCGCATCAACGCGATTTCGGCTGGGGTCTTGACCATGTCAGGCGACGGCGAGGTCGGGCAGGCGTATCCCTGCAGCGGCGAATTGCATCCGGACGATCTCGCCCAGCGATAATGTCGGATTGGCCTCGGCGAGCATGCCGATCTTCATCCAATATTCGGCCTGCGCGTTGATCGAGCGGCACATCACGGCGCTCGCGCGGCGGACCTCCTCATGCAGTTCGTCGTCGATTTTCACGATACCCACGCACATTCTCCGGATTGACTAATATACGAAACGTATACGTTTCATATATAGGCAGGTCAATCCGGGCCGGGCGTCACCGGAAGAAGCAGTTCACGCCTGCGAACAGCGCGTCGATGGGCGCGGCTTCGCCCGGCGCGGCGAACATGCCGCCGATCAGCTTGTCGCCGGTCCCGATGCTGAACTCCTCGCCGAGCGTGCTGTCCTCGATATCGACGATCGTCACCGTTTCCTTCGCCTTCGCGCGCGTCGTACCGACCGCGATGCCGCTCGTGGTCGAATAGCTGTCGGTGCCGGGTTCGTTGCCGAGAAACCAGCCAGCAAATTTCCCGCCCTGGAAATTGAGCGTCATCGCGTCGTAGCGCGTGAATTCCATCGGTCCGGCGCCGCATTCCTCGTTGGTGCTGCGATCGTCCTCCTTGCCCGCGACGTTCGCCAGCGCGGCCTCGGCCTGCGCGCGCGGGACGCCGAAGGCGAGCAGGCTCGCCTTGCCGCTGGTCTTGTCGATGAAGCGCAGCCCTTCGCCGTCGAGACCGATCGCGGTGGTCGCGGCGTTCGGGCCGTCATTCTTCGCTTCGGGAACCGGCGGCGCGACCGGATCGGCGTCGGCGGGCGCCTTGTCGGCGGCGGGTTTGCACGCTGCCAGCAGCGCCATTATCGCGAGAGTCGTGAACCAGCGCATCGCCTATCTCCTGCCCCGTGCCGCCTTCCGCAGCATCATCACCAGTATCGCACCCAGCGCCGCGAGCGCCATATCCTTTTGCGCGTCCCAGATATCGCCCTGCTGCCCGTTGTAGCGGTCGGCGGTCTCGCCCGCTGCGACGATGGTGAGCAGCCACTCGAAGATTTCGTATAGGCACGAGATGGCGAGCACCCAGCCAAGCACGGTCAGCGCGGCCCCGCGTGCACCGAGTCCGCCCCAACGCCGTGCGATCTCGGTAACGGGGATCACCGACAGCGCGCCGAACGCGAAATGGACGAGACGGTCATAATGGTTGCGCGTCCAGCCGAAGGCTTCGGACAGGCTCGTGCCCGTCAGCGCGCGCGTCCAGTCGTCATAGGGGACATTGCTGTAGGCGTAGCGCCCGCCGAGCGTGTGCAGCGCCACGAACGCCACAATGCACGCGACCGAAGCGGCCGAGAGCGGCCAGCGGCGGAGCAGCCATGGCGCAGCGACGATCACCAGCGTCGTCGGGATATGCTGGAGCAGCGCGACCTCGGGATAGGGCTGGTCGATCTGCGCGAGCAGCAGCAGTGCGAGGAGCAAGCCGAGCAGGCGCCGCTGGGCGGGCGGAATGGCAGAAAAGGTTGCGATCATTCGCCCTCCCCTATCCGTTCGCATCGAGCGAAGTCGAGATGCCGCGAGGACTTGCACCGAGGAGGGGTGTCTCGACTTCGCTCGACACGAACGGAAATTGAGCTCGGTTCCGGCAAGGGGCGGCGGTCCCGAGCGGCGATCACCAGCGCAGCGACATGCAGCTGAGCCCCGCGTCGATATGCGCGATCTGGTCGGTGGGGAGCGGACGGATTTCGATGCCGCGTGCGGCGAGCAGCGCGTGCGTCGCGGGCCAGCGGTCGCCGACGAGGACCGTGTCGCGGATGCGCAGGATATTGGCGGCGGGCGCTTCGCCGGGCGGGGTCGTCACGACCTCGAGCCCCTCGAACTGCGGGCAGCCGGCGAGCGCGGGGACGGCGAGGATCGTGCGTTCGTCGATCAGTCCGCAGCCGGTCTTGAAGTGAAGCACGCCGGGCGGCGTTTCGGCGATCTCGGCGCGATAGCCGAGCTGGCCCAGCAGCGCGGCGAGTTCCCCGGCCCCCGTGCGATCGGTGCGCGCCGACAGGCCGATGATCACGCGGTCGGCGAGGCGCAATATGTCGCCGCCGTCGGCAAAGCCCGGCCCGGTCATTTCGAGAAGACGGCCATGGTGCGCCGCTAACGGCGCACGGATATGCGCGACCTCGCCCGCCCGGCTCGACGCGCCGGGGCGGAGCAGGATCGCCCCTTCGGGAAAGGTCAGCGCCACGTCTTCGGTGAACAGCGCGTCGGGAAAATCGTCGAGCGGCGGCAGGACTTCGACCGCAAGGCCGAGGTCGCGGAGCGCGGCGACATAGGCCTCATGCTCGGTTACGAGACCATGGAAATCGGGGTCGGGGCCACCGTCGGCGCGGATGCCCTTGACCGCCGAACGGGCGGGCGCGCGGCAGAGGGCGTGGGTGAACCGCGCTGGGTCAGTGTTCATTCGTTCGTCCGCTCGAAAATCCGGCCGCACAGGAAGACAGCATCGCCTTCGCTCCAGTTTTCGAGTCGACCGTCGACGAGATCGAATTCATACGGAACATCCCCCAACCGGATGCTCAGCGGCGAATCAGGCATCCGTTCGACGCGATAGCTTCCGCGTGAAATCCAGCCTTCGACCGTGAGTTCATATCGGGAATCGCGTTCGAAGCGGATGAGCGCATCGACATGTTTCGTGCCGGGCGTTTCGCCTTCCTCGCATCGTTCGCCGACCATCTTCCACGTGCCGAGAATTTCATCGGGGACGACCGCGCCTTCCTCGAAGGAAGGCGCGCGCACGCTTCTGGCCGTGGCGGACGGAACTATGGACACAGCCAGCGCAAGCGCGCCCGCTATCATCGCCGTCCGCCGCACCATAATCAGCCCTTCTTCAAATGCCGGCGTCCGAGGAGCTCGGCGATCTGCACCGCGTTGAGCGCCGCACCCTTGCGAAGGTTGTCCGAAACACACCAGAGATTCAAGCCGTTATCCACCGTCGGGTCCTCGCGGACACGGCTCACGAAGGTCGCGAAATCGCCGACGCATTCGACGGGGGTGATGTAACCGCCATCCTCGCGCTTGTCGTGGAGCACGACGCCCGGCGCCTCGCGCAGGATGCGCTGCGCGTCCTCGGCCGACAGCTCGTCCTCCATCTCGATGTTGATCGCTTCGGAGTGACCGACGAACACCGGCACACGGACACAGGTCGCCGTGACCTTGATCTTCGGATCGAGGATCTTCTTGGTCTCGACGACCATCTTCCATTCTTCCTTGGTCGAGCCGTCGTCCAGGAATTTGTCGATGTGCGGGATGACGTTGAAGGCGATCTGCTTGGTGAACTTGTCGATGTCCTTCTCGTCGCCGACGAAGATCTGGCGCGTCTGGTTCCAGAGCTCGTCCATGCCCGCCTTGCCCGCGCCCGACACCGACTGATAGGTCGAGACGACGACGCGCTTGATCTTGGCGGCATCATGCAGCGGCTTCAGCGCGACGACCATCTGCGCGGTCGAGCAATTGGGGTTCGCGATGATGTTGCGCTTCGTATAGCCGTCGATCGCGTCGGGGTTCACCTCGGGCACGATCAGCGGCACGTCGGGGTCCATGCGGTAGAGCGACGAATTGTCGATCACGACGCAGCCCGCAGCCGCAGCTTTCGGCGCGTGGATCGCGGTCGCGTCGCTGCCGATCGCGAAGATCGCCATGTCCCAGCCGGCCCAGTCGAAATTCTCGATATTCTGGCACTTCACGGTTTTACCGGTATCGCCGATTTCGATCTCGTCGCCCTGGCTGCGCGA